>JACCDZ010843409.1_pt1 | contig 72795 bp, 63 predicted proteins | sample 7449551 | NCBI WGS metagenome assembly JACCDZ01 (sample SAMN15323452, study PRJNA562643) | freshwater metagenome | isolation source: river surface water | place: USA:Blue River Watershed | collected 2017-08-18
CAAGCGTGAGGATGTCGCCTTTGCTGTCGGTAAAGGGCCGGTAGCCGACTGAGGGGGCAATCTGGCCGTAGGCATCGTAACCCCGGCAACGCAGGGCGCCGTTGACCAGTGCGCAGGTATGGCTTTCGCCAGCGGAGACTGCAGTAACGCCGGCAGGTATGGCGACGGTGGGGGTGGTGAGTACGCCGGGGAAGGGGCCGGTGACTATCACGTTGCTGCCGTTATAGCCCCAGCAGTGCAGGGCATCTTTCACGATGGCACAGGTGTGTGCGTTGCCGGTGGTAACGGCGGTGACATCACGCGCAATCATTTGTCTTGGCCGTAATGTATTGCTGCGCGCATTGGGGCCTATGCCTTTGTCGTCGGTTTTACCCCAGCAGTACAGGGCCTGTGCCACGATGGCGCAGGTGTAATCGTTACCTGCGGCCACGGCACTCACATGCTTGTCAAAAATGCGGGTGGGCGTGAGTACGTCGGAGCTGCTGTTTTGATTGCCATCTTGTGCAGTGCCTGCTAGCCCGTTGCCAATCTGGCCGTAGCGGTTGCGGCCCCAGCAATACAGGGCGTTGTTTACGATGGCGCAGGTCTGGTCGCCCCCGGCCGACACGGCCTGTACGCCGCTGGCAATCACCTGCGTTGGCGTGGTGACGGCGTTACCGGCCATGCCGTTACCAATCTGGCCGTTGGTGTTGTCGCCCCAGCAATACAGTGCATCGCCCACCACGGCGCAGGTGTGCATGCCGCCGGTGGAGACGGTGCGTACGTTTTTGGCAATCACGGCAAACGGGCTGGCGACATTGCCACCGGTTTTGCCATTGCCAGTCTGGCCCGAGTAATTCCAGCCCCAGCAGTACAGGCCGCCATCCACAATGGTGCAGGTGTTGGCATACGAGGCGGACACGGCGGTGGCACCACGCGCAAACACCAGAGCCGGTGTACGCACGCGGTTGTGCCGGCCCTCGGCAGCGGTATTGCCGATCTGGCCGTTGCGGTTGTCGCCCCAGCACAGCAGCGCGCCACTGCGCACCACGGCACAGCTGTGATTGTTGCCTGCATCAAACTGCACAACGTGGTTGTCATCTGTTGAAGAACTGGATGAAGCAAGCACATGGCCTGCACCGCTAACAATCAGCGCAATCAGTACGGCTGGCAGGTGGCGGAGTGACATGGGCATGGCATGTTTCCTGAGCGTTTTTTGTTGTTCTTGTTGAGGCAGTGGCTGTGGTTATAGCAGGCAGGCAGCACCACTAGCGGTTTCACCGCAGCAGCCATGCACCATAAAACAGGATGTTAAATGCGAACAGTGTCAGTCCCATGATGGCCAGCACCTTGCGCGGCAAGCCGTCGGGGTACCAGCGCCGGGTGATGTACTGTTCGATAAAGCCCAGCTCGTAGGCGGCCAGTCCGCCGGCCACGCGAAAGCGGTTTTCCAGCGGGGTGAGCGGGCAGGTCCAGCCGATGATGGCTATCAGTACCGCCCAGGTCAGCACCGGCAGGTGCAGCCAGATCACGCCGGGCCAACTCCACAGCAGCAGGCAGCCCAGAAAGGCAAAGGCAATAAAGCCAAAGTGCAGGGTGGCAACGGTGTGGGCCGCAATACGGTTATGCATCAGGCGTATCCAAAAAACTGTTTTTGCAACGCGTGGGTAATGCGCACGCCCACCACGGGCAGCGACGGGGTGGCATCGCCCAGAAAATCCTTTATCTGTGTCATTTCCAGACCGGCATAGCCGCAGGGATTGATGCGGGTAAACGGCTCCAGATCCATGTTCACGTTCAGCGACAGGCCGTGATAGGCGCAGCCCTTGCGTATGCGCAGGCCCAGCGAGGCAATCTTTTTGCCGTTCACGTACACGCCATGCGCCTCGCGGTTGGCCACGGCGGGAATGCCCATGTCCTGCAGCACGTTTACCACGGCGTCCTCGATTTTTTCCACAAAGGCACGCGGGCCCAGGTTAAGGCGCTTGAGGTCGAACAGGCAGTAGGCGGTCAGCTGGCCGGGGCCGTGATACGTCACCTGCCCGCCACGGTCGGACTGCACCAGCGGAATGTCGCCGGCAGCCAGTACGTGCTCCTGCTTGCCGGCCTGTCCCAGCGTGAATACGGGGGTGTGCTCCAGTAGCCAGAGTTCATCGTCGGTATCGGCGTTGCGGCTGTCGGTGAAGGCGCGCATGGCCTCCCACGTGGGCTGGTAATCGACGATGCCAAGGGGGCGAATAAGTAGTGTCATGGGCTGGATGGTACTTGGCTGGCGCGCATAAAAAAACCGGCAGGTGAGTGCCGGTTTTTTTATGACTGCTGACCGGGGTCAGGGTGCAGGGCAAAACCATCCCGCAATTGGGGGGAGGGTTCAGCCAGTTCTGCGATGAGCGGTTATAAAACCATCCTGATGTGTTCGCAGGCCGCAAAATCGGCATACATGCCGTTGATCTGCTCCTTGCAGGTGACATACACGGTCACGGAGACAGACACATACTTGCCGCCGGACGAAGGCCGCTCGCTCATGTTGGCGGGGTCAAACTCCGGCACATGGCGCAGCACGATATTGGCGATGACCTCGCGCATGGGGTGCTGTGCCTCGCCCATGATCTTGAGCGGGTAGTGCATGGGGAATTCCCACAGGGCTTCATTCTGGATGTCGGTGGGGCGAAAGGTGCTCATGGGCGTGTACCGTGACTGTTCTGGCGAATCTTGGCCTGTCTGAAACAATATGAGGGCGCCCCCCCTGTTCTGCAAGTGGGTGTGGAGGGCCCCTGTGGTGGCGTAATTGTCCCCGATTTGGTGCGTGTATGGGCTATAAGGACCGCCGTGCTGCCTTTGGGTGCGAATTCTGGCACTGGTCATGTGGTTTTGACGGTGCTGCAGCCTTGTAGATGGCTTGTACAGGCGGGTTTGCGATGGCAGATATGGTGATGGCGCTGTCTGGCACAGCCATTGCAGATGTCTTTGCATATATATGGCGGTTGCCCCGGGGCAATGGCCGTTGGGTGTATTGGCCGGCACATGGCATGAAGAGCCCAGGAAGTGTGACATGCTGAAAGTATTGCTGGTGAACGACACCAGAAAACAGGTCGGAAAACTGCGGGAATCGCTGATTGCCGCCGGTTGCAGTGTGGAGGAGGTTTCGCAGGCGCTGTTCATTCCGCGCCAGGTGGATGCCCTGCAGCCCGATCTGGTGATTATTGATACCGACTCCCCCTCGCGTGACGTGCTGGAGCAGATCTGCGTGGTCACGCAGGATGCCCCACGCCCCATCGTGATGGTGAGTGACGACAGCCAGCCGGCCGCCATCAAGGCGGCCATCAGTGCCGGCGTGTCTGCCTATGTCGTGGAAGGAATTGATAAGGGTCGTCTGGCCGCCGTGCTCACCGTGGCCCAGGCGCGCTTTGAGGCAGACCAGTCGCTCAAGGAGCAGGTAAAGGTAGCGGAGGGCAAACTCAACGAGCGCAAGGACATTGAGCGCGCCAAGGGCATGCTGATGAAGCTGCGTGGCCTGAATGAAGCCGATGCGTACCACGCCATGCGCAAGATGGCGATGGACCAGAATGTGCGCATTTCGGATGTGGCTGCCAAACTGCTTTCGGTCAACGATTTATTGTCATGATTTACCTCTTTCCGGCTTTCCTCAGTTCGGCGCCCTCATACGGCGCCGTCTTTTTTTGTGGCACACCTTGCGCAAATGGCGGGCAGGCTGCGCACATTGACGGAACCAGAATGGCGCAGGCCTGCACCATGAAATACATGAAAACAGTGCACACAAGGCGGAGTTAACGAGTGGTCGAGCGGGTGTTTACGGGTGCGACTGATAAAACCCCCTTTGAAAACAGTGTCTTTCGCGTAGTGCTAAAAAGTTGGCACGCTCAATGCAATATCTCTTTCAGCAAGTCTGGGTGCTCCAGCGTTGGAAACGGCTTGCGAATGTCGTGAGACATTGACCTGTGTTGTGTTGCCCTGCAGTGCAGGGCATTTAAATCCGGTGAAATACCCACGTGGACAATGGCGTCCTGCGGAGAAATCTGCAGACGTCATTTTTTTTGGCTCGGGGTTTTCACAGGCAGTGAAGACCAGCAAAACGAGGTGCATGATGACTGAGCGCGATGAAATGAAAGAAACAGTGTCGGCAACGGGCCCGGAAACAGAGGTCAGTGTTGATCGTCGCCAGTTTCTCAAAGGCACGGTGCTGGCAGGTGCTGCCGGCTTGATGGGGGGAATGTCCATGTCAATGTCATCCACTGCCTGGGCAGCAGGTTCGGACAAGCCGGAAAAAACCGAGGTGAACGTCGGTTTCATTCCGCTGACCGACTGCGCACCAGTTGTTATTGCTGCGGTGCTGGGCTTTGACAAGAAATACGGCATCAAGATCAATGTCAGCAAGGAGGCCTCATGGGCCGGTGTGCGTGACAAGCTGGGCAATGGCGAGCTGGATGCCGCCCACGTGCTGTACGGCCTGATTTATGGCGTGCACATGGGCATTGGCGGCCCCAAGAAAGACATGGCAGTGCTGATGACGCTTAACCAGAATGGCCAGGCCATCACGCTGTCCAACCAGCTGAAGGACAAGGGCGTTACTGACGGCAAGTCACTCAAGAAACTGATTGATACCGACAAGCGCGAATACACGTTTGCGCAGACCTTCCCCACCGGTACCCACGCCATGTGGCTGTACTACTGGCTGGCTGCGTATGGCATTGACCCCATGCGTGATGTGAAAACCATTGTGGTGCCACCACCACAGATGGTGGCCAACATGCGCGTTGGCAACATGGATGGTTTCTGTGTGGGTGAGCCGTGGGGCGCACGTGCCATTATTGACAACATCGGTTTTACCGCAACCACCACGCAGGCTATCTGGCCAGATCACCCTGAAAAAGTGCTGGGTTGCACCGCCGAATTCGTGAAGAAATACCCTAACACGTCACGTGCGCTGATCATGGCAGTGATGGACGCCGCCCGTTACATCGATGATGTGAAGAACCGTCCGCAGGTGGCCAAGCTGATTGCCGGCAAGTCCTATGTCAATGCACCGGAAGACGTGATCAAGGAACGCTTTCTGGGTAACTACGACAACGGCATCGGCAAGAAGTGGAAGGATGCCAACCCGATGCAATTTTATGACGGCGGCAAGATCGGCTTTCCGTATTACTCCGATGGCATGTGGTTCCTTACCCAGCACAAGCGCTGGGGCATGCTCAAGACCGATCCGGATTATCTGGGCGTGGCCAAACAGATCAACCAGGTCGAGCTTTACAAGCAGGCGGCAACGCAACTCAAGGTGCCTGTTCCGTCATCACCGATGCGCTCCAGCACGTTGATCGACGGCAAGGTGTGGGATGGCTCCAATCCTGCAGCTTACGCGGCAGGTTTTGCCATCAAGATGTAAGCCACCGTCACGTCACCATGTGGTGACGTGACCTTTCCAAAGTCTGTACAACCCCGTTGCTCTTTCGGGAGCAACGCGGCCTCTTGCTGCCCGAAAACGCCGATGGCGTGAAAGGAGAACGAAATGACGGCAATCGTTTCTGAACTGGAAAAACCGGCGGCCAAAGCGGCGCCATCCCGCGTGGACAAGGCACGCAACTGGCTTGCCAGCGTTGCCTGGGGCACCGTGATTGCCCGTACGGCAGCGCCGCTGCTGGGTGTCTCCATGTTTGTGTTTATCTGGGCGGTGGTCAGTTACTACCGTGTTGACCTGCCCGGCCCGATGGCCACGTGGGAAGCAGCCAAAGCGCTGTTTGCCGATCCCTTCTACCAGAATGGTCCGAACGATCAGGGCATCGGCTGGAACATCCTGCGCTCGCTGGGGCGTGTCGGTCTCGGGTTTGGCATGGCCGCCGCCATCGGCATTCCGTTCGGCTTCATGCTCGGTCGCTTCCGCTTTCTGAACGACATGGCCTCGCCAATCATTTCGCTGCTGCGTCCGGTGTCGCCACTGGCCTGGCTGCCAATCGGCCTGCTGGTGTTCAAGGCAGCAGAGCCGGCTTCCATCTGGGTGATTTTCATCTCCAGCATCTGGCCCATCATCATCAATACCGCCGTGGGCGTGTCGCAGGTGCCGCAGGATTACCTGAACGTGGCGCGTGTGCTCAACCTGTCGGAATGGAAAGTGTTCACCAAAATCCTGTTCCCGTCGGTACTGCCCTATCTGCTGACCGGTATCCGTCTCTCGATTGGTGTGGCATGGCTGGTGATTGTGGCCGCCGAGATGCTCACCGGTGGCGTTGGCCTGGGCTTCTGGGTGTGGGATGAGTGGAACAACCTGAATGTGGCACACATCATCATCGCGATTTTTGTGGTGGGTATTGTCGGGCTTCTGCTGGAGCAGATGCTGATCCTGGTGGCCAAGCGTTTCACCTACGAAAACTGAGTGGGAGCATTGTCATGAAAAAGATCGTTTCCATTGAAAATGCCGGCATGAGCTTCAAGACCAAGAAGGGCATGTTCACCGCGCTGCGCGATATTGATCTGGCCATTGCTGAAGGGGAGTTTGTCTCGTTGATCGGTCACTCCGGTTGCGGCAAGTCCACCCTGCTTAACCTGATTGCCGGTCTTACGCTGCCAACCTCTGGTGTGTTGCTGTGCAACAACCGCGAAATTGCCGGGCCGGGCCCGGAGCGTGCGGTGGTGTTCCAGCATCACTCGCTGCTGCCATGGCTGAGCTGCTTCGAGAATGTGCATCTGGCCGTGGAGCGTGTATTCGGCGCCTCGGAAAGAAAGGCCCAGTTGAAGGAGCGTACCGAAAAGGCGCTGACGCTGGTTGGCCTGTCGCATGCCATGCGGAAAATGCCGGGTGAAATTTCCGGCGGCATGAAACAGCGTGTGGGTATTGCCCGTGCACTGGCCATGGAGCCGCGCATCCTGCTGATGGATGAGCCGTTTGGTGCGCTGGATGCGCTCACCCGTGCGCACCTGCAGGACGAACTCATGAAGATTGTGGCGGCAACCGGTTCTACCGTAGTCATGGTGACACATGATGTGGACGAGGCAGTGCTGCTGTCAGACCGCATCGTGATGATGACCAACGGCCCTGCCGCCACCATTGGCGAGATTCTTGACGTCAATCTTGAGCGTCCGCGTGATCGCATGGCGCTCGCCAGCAACAGTGATTATCACCACTGTCGTTCCGAAGTTCTGAAGTTCCTCTACCAGGGGCAGCGGCACCCGTCAGCTGCCTGATTCAAGCGGGGTTTGATTTTCTGGCGATGCATTTGCATCGCCACGGGCCCGGCTTGCCCGAAAAAAATGTCGTGCGGTACACACAGGTGGTTTTCACAAGGGAACACAAGGGAAAAGGGGTGTTGTGATGAAGCGGTCAATTCTGTTGTCTTCGATGATGCTGGCTGGCATGGCAAGTGGTACTGCGCATGCCGAACCGATGGAAGTGGCCTTGCTGCAGGAAGCCATTTTCAGCGGAAAAACGTCGCTTGATCTGCGCTTGCGCGCAGAGTGGGCGGATTATGACAACGCAACACATGAAGCCAACGCAGAAACCCTGCGCACGGTGCTGGGTTACAAGACGGGTGACTACCATGGCGTGAAGGCGTTCCTGGAGTTCGAGGACGTCAGCAACATGGGGCACGAGAACTACAACAGCACCGTCAATGGCAAGGTTGAATACGGTGTTATTGCCGATCCGCAAGTCACGCAGGTCAATCAGGTATATCTGGAAGGTTATGGCTTCAAGGCCGGTCGCCAGAAAATAATTTTTGATAATGCCCGTTTTGTGGGCGATGTCGCCTGGCGCCAGAATGACCAGACCTTTGATGCCATCGGCTACACCAACACCACCTTGCTCAAGGATCTGGCCGTCACGCTGGATTACGTAAGCAAGATTCACCCGATCAACGGGGTGGTCAAAGGTGTGCGTGCGCCCATGGTGAATGTGCGTTACGCCGGATTTCCCGCCGCCAAGGTTGCGGTGTTCTACTACTGCGTGGATGAGCAGTACACCCCGGCCAACTCCTGGGAACATGCCGGTGCACGTGTGGATGGTGTGATCAAGGATTTCCTCTACGAAGCGTCGTATGCCGATCAGGACCAGTACCAGCAAGGTACTACCAAGGGCTCCAGCTACCACGACCTGCAGGTGGGCTACAAGTTTGGTCCGGTCACGCTGAAGGTGCAGCAGGAAGTGCTCAAGCAGGGCTTCAAGACCCCGCTGGCCACCCTGCATGCCTTCAATGGTTGGGCTGACCGCTTTCTGGCAACGCCAGCCAATGGTCTGGAAGACATCAACATCAAGCTGATGACCAAATTGGCGGATTACAGTTTTGTGCTGGCCGCGCATGACTTCCAGTCCGATGCCAACAGCGACAAGTACGGGCAGGAAGTTGATTTCTCCGTGAGCAAACCGCTGACCTCCAAACTGACGATGCTGGTGAAGGCGGCCAGCTTCAATGCAGATGGCAAGACGGTCGGGTTTACCAACGACACCACCAAGGCCTGGGTGCAGTTCGCCTACAAGATGTAAGTCTGTGTGCAGGTGTGGCTTGGTCAGTCCCGCCTGCCTGTTCACGCCGGATGCATGGCGTTCCCGGAGCCTGCTGGTTGCAGGGCTCCGGGATTTTTATTTGTGGGGCTGGCCGGACAGGGCTTTTTGGCAAGGTGTTTGCAACATGACTGGTATTGCAGGTTCACAAGCGTAATCGGAGTTCATCATGCCTTTTTCAGGTGCTTCTGGCAGGTCCGGTATGGGGCGCGTGCTTCTGGTTGGTGCAGGCCCGGGTGATATCGAGTTGCTGACACTGAAGGCGGTGCGTGCCCTGGGCCGTGCCGATGTGGTGTTGCTGGATGATCTGGTCAATCCCGACATTCGGCAGTTTTGCCGTGAGGATGTGCGCATCATCCCCGTGGGCAAGCGCGGTGGTTGCCGTTCAACCCCGCAGGACTTCATCAATCGCCTGATGCGGCGCTATGCCCGGCAAGGCCTGACCGTGGCCCGCGTGAAGGGTGGCGACCCCTGCATTTTCGGCCGGGCCGGTGAAGAAAAGGCCTTTCTGGAGCGCGATGGCATTGCGGTGGAGATCATCAATGGCCTGACGTCGGGCCTGGTGGCGGCCAGCAGCATAGGTGTGCCGCTGACGGATCGCCGGTTTACGCGTGGCGTGACCTTTGTTACCGGGCACACAAAGGAGGGTGGCACACCCGACTGGTCTGCGCTGGTGGCCGGTGGCACCACGCTGGTGATTTACATGGGCATGAAGCAGATGCCGGCGATTGTGGCCGGGCTGCAGGCAGCAGGCATGAGCACTGCCATGCCGGTAGCGGTCATTGCAAATGCTTCGTTGCCGACACAGGCACACGTGGTCACCACGCTGGGCGAGATGGAAGTTGCCGCGCGCGATGAAGCGCTGGCGAGCCCGGCGGTGATTGTGGTGGGAGAGGTTGTGCGTGAAGCGGGAGTAATGCCGCTCGCCACTGTAGCCGCGAGCGGGATGTGCAGCGAGGCGCTTTGATCTTATGTCTGGCCTTATATCTGACCTGGTGTCTCACGCCTGATATCTGATCTGCTGATGCCTGCTGGAATACAGCAGGCATCAGCCCGGCACTACCTGATGCAGATTGCTCAGAACAGGTTGCTGAAGAAACGCATGATGCTGTGCCAGATGCGCACAAAGAAACTGGCTTCTTCCACCGGCTCCATTGCAACCAGTGGCTGGCTGGCAATGATCTTGCCATCCAGCATGGCGTTGACCTTGCCGAGCTCCTGACCCTTGGCGATGGGCGCGTCCACTTCCGCATCCACCACCAGCTCGGTCTTGACCTTGTCGCGCTGACCGCGTGGCAGGGTAACGGCCAGATCAGTTGCCAGGCCGGCCTTCACCAGATCGCCCTTGCCAAACCATACCTTGGGCGTAGCCAGCACACCGCCGGCAGTCTGCAGCACGGCGCTTTCATAATTGGCAAAGCCCCAGCTGAACAGGGCACGGGTCTGGTCCGCACGTGCCTGCATGGAGTTGGTGCCCATCACCACCGAGATCAGGCGCATGTTGCCGCGCTTGCTCGATGCCACCAGGCAATAACCGGCTTCTTCGGTGTGACCGGTTTTCAGGCCATCCACACTCGGGTCGGTGAAGAGCAGGGCATTTCGGTTGCCCTGCTTGATGTTGTTGAAGGTGAATTCCTTCTCCGAATAGATCGGGTAGTAATGCGCGCTGTCACGCACGATGGCGCGCGCCAGGATCGCCATGTCGTAGGCGGTGGTGTAGTGGTTGGGGTCTGGCAGGCCGGTGGCGTTCACAAAGTGTGAACCCTTCATGCCCAGACGGGCGGCTTCCTTGTTCATCAGCTCGGCAAAGGCGGGCTCGTTGCCGGCCATGTGTTCGGCCAGTGCCTTGGAGGCATCGTTACCGGACTGGATGATCACGCCGCGCAGCATGTCGATCACCGAAGCCTGGCTGTTGAGCGGCAGGTACATGCAGGATTCCTTGCTGGTGCCGCGGCACCAGGCGTATTCGCTCACGAATACCGGATCGGTTTCCTTCATGCGGCCGGTAGCCAGTGCCTGCTCGACAAGGTAGCTGGTCATCATCTTGGTCAGCGAGGCCGGTGCCACACGGGCATTGGCGTTGCTTTCGGCAAGCACCTTGCCAGAGTCGAAGTCGACCACGAGGTAGGCCTTGTTCTCCAGCGTTGGTGCAGTGGGAACAAAGGCAAAGGCGGGGGCGGCAGCAAGAAGCAGCGTGGCAATCCCTGCGTAAAGACGGTGCATGGGCTTCATGTCGAGTCCTGTAGACAGCAAAAACGGGGAAATGAGGCGGGGCTAACCCGCAAGCGGCGCAAATTGTAGCACCGGCATCCCCGCAGGACGTGCTGCTTTGTCGGGCGATTGTGTGTTGCGCGTAAAAACAGGCCGAGGGTTAGCCCGACCTGAACATCAGCAGGAAAAGCTCGCCCAGCGCCACGGCCGCCAGCAGCAGGGCCACGCTGCGCCAGAACCCTGCCGGGTCACGCTCCAGCCAGGGGCGGGCACTGACAGGGGCCAGGGTGGGGTTCGGCGACTCCAGATCCATGAGGAACTCGCCCAGCGAGGTGTAGCGGTCATCAACCAGGAACGAACAGGCCTTTTTGAGGGCGGCATCCAGCCACAGCGGCACATGGGGATTGTGCCGGCAGGCGCTGGTGTAATGCAGGCGCTGGAAGTCGGCAGGGGATTGCGCCCTGGTATAGGCCTCACCAAAGGGATGATGGCCTGTCAGTAACTCATACAGGGTGACGGCCAGTGAAAACTGGTCGGCACGGACATCACGCGGCAGATTGAGGGCATATTCGGGCGCGGCATATTCGGCTGCGCCAGGGCGGTCTCGCGACTGTCCGCCTTCCAGTCCTGCAACACCGGCCGAGCCAAGGTCGATCAGTTTCACCGTGCCGTCGGTGCACAGGAAAATATTGTCGGGCTTGAGGTCCTGATGCAGGGTTTCGCGGCGATGCAGGGCGCGCAATCCCTTGATGATCTGTGCCGCAAAACCGGTAATGGTTTGCACGGGCGGACGTGGATTCTTTTTGGCCCATGCGGCCAGCGTTTCGCCGTCTAGATATTCCTGCAACAGGTACAGGCATTGCCGCTGTCGTGGTGATGGCCAACCTTTGACGACATTGCGGTGATCAATGCGCTGACCGATCCAGTCCTCCAGTGCAAAACGTGCGAGGTGTTCGGCATCATCCGCAAATTGCGTTGACGGCATTTTAAGCACCATGACACGCCGCGTGATTTCATCGTGCACGCGGTAAAGCTGGCTGCGTGCGCTGGCATGCAGTTCGGCATCAACGTGCAGGCCGTCAATGATCTGGCCGGCGACCAGCCCCGGCAGCAGCGGCAGGTGCGATGCCTGCAGGCGACTGTCTTCTGCCTCCAGTGGAGCCAGGCTGTCTATCACCAGAATCTGGCAGGAAATATTGTCATCGCTGCCGGCTTCATACGCGGCGTCGAGCAGCGCCTCGCAACAGGCATCAGGATTGTCATGCGCCTGTGCCAGCAGGCGTTTCAGTCGCGGGATGGGCAGGAACTCATGCACACCGTCGGTGCTCAGCAGGAAAATGTCACCGGCCTGCACATCCACGGCGCGGTAATCAATCTCTACCTGCCAGTCCATGCCGAAGGCACGGGTGAGGTAGGTTTTTTCTGCGCCAACACGGGTGGCATGATCCATTGTCAGTGGCTCCAGCGTGCTGCCACGCAGACGCTGGATACGGGTGTCACCGACATGAAAGAGATGGGCGGTTTGCGAGCGGAGCACCAGTGCCGCAAACGTGGTGAGAAAGCCCTGGTGTATCTGCGTGTATTGCTGGCCCTGGCCGTACAGCCAGCGATTGAGTGCCGCCAGCACCCGGAATGCTGACGTTTTTACCGTCCACATGTCCGGGGTGGCGTAATAGTCGGCCAGAAAACCCTGCACACTCACTTCGGCCGCACGCCGGCCCTCACCTGCGCCACTGACGCCATCGGCCAGTGCCAGTGCCACGCCCTTGCTGGCCTGGGCCGTATCTGCCGGGATGCGGATGCCAAGGGCATCCTCGTTTTCCGGTTTGCGTCCTGCGCGACTGGCCTGGGCGGCGCGAACGCGCAATGCGGCGGAGGTGAGTGCCATGTTCATGGGCTTACTCCACGGCAATCATTTGCACATTGCCATGCTCGTCCACTTCCACCATGTGGCCTTTCGGCTCATCAATGAAGTTGGCGGCAATGAAGGCAGCGGCAGACATGCCTGCAATCACCACAAAGAACATGTGCGGGCTGACAAACGACAGCACAGTGAGAAACAGCACGCCACCAACGTTGCCGTAAGCACCTGCCATACCGGCAATCTGGCCCGTCATGCGGCGCTGGATCAGCGGCACGATGGAGTAGACGGCACCGCAGGCGGCCTGTACGAAAATGGAGGTAACGAGGGTCACGGCAACCGCCAGTGCGATGCCCCAGCTTTCACTCACGTTCGACAGCAGCAGGTAACCGATGGTCTGCAAGGCCAGGCAGCTCACCAGTACCTTGCGACGACCGATGCGGTCGGACAGCCAGCCGCCACCGGGACGTGCCACCAGGTTCATGATGGTGAACGAGCCGGCCATCAGGCCCATGGCCATCGGGGAAAGATGGAACATGTCACCAAAGAACATCGGTAGCATGGACACAATCGCAATTTCCGAACCAAAGCAGGCCATGTAAGCCAGGTTGAGGATGGCCACCTGCTTGAACTTGTAACGCTGCGCCTTGGGCACTTCTTCGTGCATCAGGTGACGGTTGACCAGCCAGATTTTCCAGGTCTGCCATACCACCAGAAAGGTGATGATGGCGTAGCAGATCATCGCAAACATGTCAGAAATGATGTTCAGCCCGGAGGGGGACAGGCGCCATGCCAGTACATACAGGATCATGTAGATGGGCAGGTTCATCAGCACGTAGGCAAGCAGGTCACGCTTGGTGGTCACTTCCAGTCCGCCGGCTTTTTTGGGCTTGAAGTAGGTGGCCCCCTTCGGGGTGTCGCTCACATTGCGGTAGAAAATCACGGAGTAGATGATGGCAATCACACCGGTCAGGCCAATCGCATAACGCCAGCCGAACTCGCCACCAAACACGGTCACCGCCAGAATCGGCATGCTGATCTTGGCAATGGCGGCACCAAAGTTGCCCCAGCCACCGTAAATGCCTTCGGCAATGCCAACCTCGCGGGCCGGGAACCACTCACTCACCAGCCGGATGCCGATCACAAAGCCGGCACCGGTAAGGCCGAGCAGAAAACGCATCACTGCCAGCTGTTCAAATGTCTGCGCGGCAGCAAAGCCGATACAGAGCACCCCGCACAGCGCCAGCAGGATGCTGTAACTGGCACGGGGACCGTATTTGTCGACCAGGATGCCGATCAGGATGCGCGCCGGAATGGTCAGCGCCACGTTCAGGATAAGGAAAGCCTTTACCTGTGCATCAGTGAGGTGCATGGAGGTCTTGATCATCGGCATGAGCGAGACATGCGCAAACCAGATCAGGAAGGTGATGAAGAAAGCGAGCCAGGTAAAGTGCAGCACGCGGATGCGTGGCTCGCTGACGGAAAATAGCGGAAACGGTTTTCTTTCAGCAGACATGACGGACTCCAGACGAAAGCAGGGGGGAACATGAGTTCCATGTTGGCAAGCCTTGCCTTCGCCGGTCGCGCCGTTGCTTCCAGCGATTGTGTAAAGGTTACATAGCAATCCATGTGCCATAACCGTGCAAGTCAGGCTGAATGAGGGCTAACGGTGCACATGCCCTCTGAAAGCACCTCCGGAGTGTCGAACAGGGCGGAAGAAACTGTCCTGCTTTGGTGCATGATTCCGGTGCGGTGCATCGACTTGCTGCAATCCCGGGCATTGTGGGGGCCGCGCGAAGAGAGCCGGATGAGGAAGGGCGCTGCTTTCAGTGAGATGGCATGAGCATTGCTAATCTCCTGACAAGAAACCTTTGTCCGGAAGTGGATTTTCATGAACAGGCGCAATCTCATCGTAATCGGCAATGGCATGGCCGGTATTCGCACGGTCGAAGAGTTGCTTGCGCTGGCACCGGAAAAATATGCCATCACGGTCATCTCCAGCGAGTCCGTGGGTGCCTACAACCGCATCATGTTGTCGCCGGTACTGGCGGGCGAAAAATCATTCGATGACATCGTGACCCACCCTGCGTCCTGGTATGCCGAGCGCGGCATTACCTTGCTGGCAGGCCGCACCGTGACCGACATCGAGCGCGCCAGGCGTAAGGTGCATCTGGATGACGGCACCGTGCTGCCGTATGACCGCGTGCTGTTTGCCACCGGCTCGGTGCCCTTCATCATTCCCGTTCCCGGCCATCAGCACCCGGATGTGGTGAGCTTTCGTGACATCCAGGACGTCAACCGCATGGTGGCGGCGACCACGCACAAGAAGCGTGCGGCCGTGATCGGTGGTGGCCTGCTCGGGCTGGAGGCAGCCAACGGCCTGCTCAAGCAGGGCATGGACGTCACCGTGATACACGACGTGGAACACCTGATGAACCGGCAGCTGGATGCCGAGGCGTCCGTCATGCTGCAGCAGTCGCTGGATTCGCGTGGCATGCATTTCTGTCTGGGCATGCACACGGCAGAAATCGTGGCGAGTGCGGATGGTGCACGCCTTGAAAAAATCGTGTTCAAGAATGGCAGTGAGCTGCTGACCGACATGGTGGTGATGGCCGTGGGCATTCGACCCAATGTCGGCCTGGCCAAAAAAATCGGCCTGCAGGTGGAGAAGGCCATTCTGGTGAATGACACCCTGCAGACCTTTGATCCCTGCATTTATGCCGTGGGCGAGTGTGTGCAGCACCGTGGTGCACTGTTTGGTCTGGTGGCACCACTGTTCGAACAGGCAAAGGTCTGTGCCAATCACCTGGCCGACATGGGCACCTCGCGCTATGTGCAGAAGGCAACGGCCACGACGCTGAAGGTCAGTGGCGTCAATCTTTTTTCTGCTGGCGACTTTTCGGATGCTGATGCCGAGTCGCTGGTGTTACGTGATCCTGCCAGCGGCGTCTACAAGCGCCTGCTGGTCAAGAATGATCGTGTCATCGGTTCTGTATTGTACGGCGATACCAACGACGGTAGCTGGTACTTCGATTTGATTCGTGAGCAACGCAACGTGGCGGACTTGCGCGGATCCCTGCTGTTCGGGAGAGTTGATCATGATCCGGTTTCCATCGTCTGAAACGGTTGCCGACATACCAGATGTAACCGATATAAAAGCCGTTGCCACCACCTGCGCCTATTGCGGAGTGGGGTGCGGTGTAAAAGCTGCAGTTACGGATGAGTCTTCGCGTGCCGTCACCATTGCGGGCGATGAGTCGCACCCGGCAAATTTCGGCCGTCTTTGCGTCAAGGGCTCTGCCCTTGGTGATACCGTGAGCCTGGAAGGGCGTCTGCTGTATCCGGAAATCGGTGGCGTTCGCGCCAGCTGGGACCGTGCGCTGGACCATGTTGCCGGTGAGTTTTCCCGTATCGTGCGCGAGCACGGACCGGAGGCGGTTGCCTTTTATGTGTCCGGCCAGTTACTGACCGAGGACTACTACGTTGCCAACAAGCTGATGAAGGGATTCATCGGCTCGGCCAATATCGATACCAATTCACGCCTGTGCATGTCGTCCTCGGTCGCCGGCCACAAGCGGGCCTTTGGTGCCGACACGGTGCCCAACACATACGAGGATCTGGAGCTGGCTGATCTGGTGGTGCTGGTGGGTTCCAATACCGCCTGGTGTCACCCGATTGTGTTCCAGCGTCTTAAGGCCGCCAAGGAAAAGCGGCCGGCCATGCGCATTGTGGTGATTGATCCACGCCGCACGGCCACCTGCGACATTGCCGATCTGCACCTGCCGGTAAAGCCGGGTGAAGATGTGCGCTTGTTCAACGGTTTGCTGGCCTACCTGTCATCACATGGCGTGCTTGATTCGGATTACATTGCTGCACATACCAGTGGTTTTGATCAGGCCCTGTCTGCTGCCATGGCGCAGGACAATACGCCGGCACGGCTGGCCCGTGATACCGGGCTTGATCCGCTGGATCTGGATCTTTTCTTCAGCTGGTTTGCCACAACCCCACGCACATTGACGCTGTATTCGCAGGGCGTTAACCAGTCCTCGGCCGGCTCCGACAAGGTCAATGCCATTCTTAACTGCCACCTTGCTACGGGCCGTATTGGTAAGGAAGGGTGCGGGCCGTTCTCCCTCACCGGCCAGCCCAACGCCATGGGTGGGCGTGAAGTGGGCGGACTGGCCAATCAGCTGGCGGCGCACATGGAGCTCGACAATCCTGCGCACCGTGATCGCGTGCAGCGTTTCTGGTCAGCACCGCGTCTGGCCGACATTGCGGGACTCAAGGCGGTTGACCTGTTCGAGGCCATCCATGACGGGCGAGTGAAGGCCGTCTGGATCATGGCGACCAATCCGGTGGTGTCATTGCCCAACGCCGATCGTGTGCGTGAAGCATTGCAGAAGTGCGAGCTGGTGGTGGTGTCTGACTGCATCAGCGATACCGATACCACGCGTCTGGCCCATGTGAAGTTGCCGGCCCAGGGCTGGGGCGAAAAGGACGGCACCGTTACCAACTCCGAACGTCGCATTTCGCGGCAGCGCGGTTTTCTGCCGGCCCCTGCCGAGGCACGTGCCGACTGGTGGATGATGAGCGAAGTGGGGCGGCGCATGGGCTTTGCGGATGCCTTTGCCTTTGAGTCGTCGGCATCGGTCTTTCGTGAACATGCTGCGCTGTCCGCGTTTGAAAACGATGATCAGCATGGGCGTCGTGATTTTGATATCGGTGGCCTGATGCACCTGGATGATGCGGGCTACGATGCCTTGCAGCCTGTGCAGTGGCCCGTCAGTGCCGGTCAGGTGAATGGCCGGCAGCGCTTCTTTGCCGACGGCAGGTTTTTCACCACCGATGGCCGTGCGCGATTCTTGCCGCTGACTGCGCGTGGCCCCGTCAATCTGCCCGATGCAGAGTATCCGCTGATCCTCAATACCGGCCGTATCCGCGATCAGTGGCACACCATGACGCGTACCGGTCTGGCCGAAAAGCTGCTCGCACACATCAATGAGCCCTTCTGTGCCATGCACCCGGATGATGCCAGCCAGCTCGGCATTTCCGGGCAGGATGTGGTGACGCTGGAGAGCCGCTGGGGGCTGGCCCGTGCCCGTGTCCAGATCACCACCGACCAGTCGCCCGGCTCGGTATTCATGCCCATGCACTGGACCGGCGTCCTGGCCAGCAATTCCCGTGTGGGTGCGGTGGTTAATCCGGTGGTCGATCCGGTCTCCGGACAGCCCGAAAACAAGCACACTCCGGTGCGCGTGCGCCGTTTTGAGGCAAAGTGGCATGGCTTTGTGCTGAGTGACATCGCCATCCCGCTGCCTGCTGCGGACTATGCCGTTGCCATAAGGGGCGGAAAATTCTGGCGTTTTGAGCTGGCCGGCATGGAATGTCCGGAAAGCCGTGTGGAGTTGGCAAACGAATTGCAAGGGAATATGCAGGCGGCCCTGCCAGCGAATACGGAGACGCTGGAATATGTCGATGCTGCACAGGGCGTGTACCGCCGGGCACATGTATTCGAAGGACGCTTGCTGGCGGTTTGTTTTCTGGGTGCGTCGGTCGCATTGCCCGAACGTAACTGGCTGGCAGGGATGATAGGCAAGGAGTTGTCGGCACTGGACAGAAGGGCGCTGCTCTCTGGCCGGCCTGCCGATCCCGCCTCTGATGTGGGTCGCATCATTTGCGCCTGCTTCGTGGTGGGGGAGAAAACGATCAGGAAATCGATTGCCGTGCAGAACCTTGATTCGGTGGCAGCGATTGGAAAGTGCCTGAAGGCTGGAACCAACTGCGGTTCCTGCCAGCCGGAACTGAAACAGATTCTGAACAATTGCCAGGCCGCCTGAATACATCAGGGGACCGCAAGGAAAGAGAAGGGAAACAATTCCGCCGTAAGAACAACGGCACAATCCTTTTCCACGGGAAAAGGATACATCGCGGCGAAAACAGCAACGGCGCTGTTCTCGGATTTAAAGTCGCAACACACGAATTCGCAGGCAACGGGGCCTGTCACGAACAAGCCCCGCCTGCATTTTGTGACCACCTGTCCGGTCCGTGCAGCGGGGGAAACTGAAAACCCGCACAAGCGCGGACACCGGAGGTAGACATGAACGCCAAATCCCGCATCGTTGTGATCGGCAACGGCATGGTGGGTCACAAATTTCTCGAAGTGCTGGCCGGGCATAATGACACCGGGGCCTGCGAGGTGGTGGTCCTGTGTGAAGAGCCGCGTCCGGCCTACGATCGTGTTTACCTGTCCTCCTACTTCACCGACAAGACGGCTGAAGACCTTTCGCTGGTAAAGGGCGACTTCTTCAACGAGCAGGGTCTTGATCTGCGGCTGAATACCAGGGCCGTGGCCATCGACAAGGCCGCCAAAACCGTCACCACTGCTGCTGGCGAAACCATTGCCTATGACAAGCTGGTGATTGCCTCCGGTTCCTTTCCGTTTGTGCCACCGGTTCCCGGTCACAACCGCGAGCATTGCCTGGTCTATCGCACCATTGAAGATCTCGAGGCCATCAAGGCCGGCGCTGCCGTGTCGAAAGTGGGCGTGGTGGTCGGCGGTGGCCTGCTCGGTCTCGAAGCGGCCAAGGCCCTGCGCGATCTCGGTCTGGAAACGCATGTGGTGGAGTTCGCTCCGCGCCTGATGGCAGTGCAGCTGGATGAGGGTGGTGCAAAAATCCTGCGGCGCAAGATCGAGGCGCTGGGTGTGAAGGTGCACACCGAAAAGAACACGCTGGAAATTGTTGATGGCGAGAATGCCCGCCATGTCATGAAGTTTGCCGATGGTTCCGCCCTGGAAACCGACCTGATTCTTTTCTCTGCCGGCATCCGTCCCCGCGACGAACTCGGCAAGCAGGCCGAGCTGGAAATGGGTCCGCGTGGCGGCATCGTGGTGAACAACTACTGCCAGACCTCTGATCCCGATATCTACGCCATTGGCGAAGTGGCGCTGTGGAGTGGCCGTATCTATGGTCTGGTGGCCCCGGGCTATCACATGGCCACAGTTGCCGCTGATCACATCATGGCCGTGTCGGCCAAGGAATTTGCCGGCGCCGACATGTCCACCAAGCTCAAGCTGATGGGCGTGGATGTGGGTTCCATCGGTGATGCCATGGGTAGCACCCCGGGCGCACACAGCTACTACTACATTGATGACGCCAAGGACATCTACAAGAAGATCGTCGTGTCGGCCGATGGCAAGCACCTGCTCGGCGCCGTCATGGTGGGTGACGTGGATGCCTATGGTGGCCTGCTGCAGCTGATGCTGAACAAGATGGAGCTGCCGGAGTTTCCGGATGTGCTCATCCTGCCGGTACGCGATGGCACCGGTGAAGTCGGCGTGGGTGTCGATGCACTGCCCATGACTGCGCAGATCTGTTCCTGCAACAACGTCAGCAAGAGCGATATCTGCGATGCGATTGATGCCGGCGCCATGGAAGTGGGCGACATCAAGGCGGCCACAAAAGCGGCGACCACCTGTGGCGGTTGTACCGCACTGATCGGCCAGATCCTCAAGTGCGAACTGGGCAAGCGCGGCGTCGAGGTCAAGAAGGATATCTGCGAACACTTCGCCTATTCGCGTCAGGAAATGTATCACCTGATCAAGATTGAAAAGATCCGCTCGTTTGAAGAAATGCTGGAAAAGCACGGCAAGGGTGACGGCTGCGATATCTGCAAGCCGACCACTGCCTCCATTCTGGCCTCCACCTGGAACGACCACATTCTCAAGGCCGAGCATGCCGGCCTTCAGGATACCAACGACTACTACATGGCCAACATGCAGAAGGACGGCACCTACTCGGTCGTGCCGCGCATGCCGGGTGGTGAAGTCACGCCCGAAGGCCTGATTACGGTCGGTCAGGTGGCAAAGAAATACGGTCTCTACACCAAGATCACCGGCGGCCAGCGTGTCGACCTGTTTGGTGCTCGTGTTGACCAGCTGCCTTCAATCTGGAGCGAGCTGATTGATGCCGGCTTTGAGTCAGGCCATGCCTATGGCAAGTCGCTGCGTACCGTGAAGTCCTGTGTCGGTTCGACATGGTGCCGTTACGGCGTGCAGGATTCCGTGGGTACCGCGATTGATCTGGAAAAGCGTTATCGCGGCGTACGTTCACCGCACAAGATCAAGTTTGGCGTGAGTGGCTGCACCCGCGAATGTGCCGAGGCACAGGGCAAGGATGTGGGCGTGATTGCCACCGAGAAGGGCTGGAACCTCTATGTGTGCGGCAATGGCGGCATGAAGCCGCGTCATGCCGAGTTGCTGGCTGGTGACCTTGATACTGCCACGCTGGTGAAGTACATCGACCGCTTCCTGATGTTCTACATCCGCACCGCAGATCGCCTGCAGCGCACCAGCGTCTGGCGCGACAACCTGGAGGGCGGCCTCAAGTACCTGCAGGACGTCATCATAAACGATTCGCTGGGACTGGCCGCTGAGCTGGAAGCGGACATGCAGCATCTGGTGGATACCTACCAGTGCGAGTGGAAGACCACGATTGAAGATCCGGAAAAGCTCAAGCGCTTCCGCCACTTCGTCAACAGCGACGAGAAGGATGCCAACGTGGTGTTTGTCGAGGAGCGTGGCCAGATTCGCCCGGCGTCTGTCGCTGAAAAGAAGGGCCTGATCGAAACCGTTTCCGTCTGAGCGAAAGCAAAAGGAGAGTGAACATGAACACGTATAGCAATCTTGCCGAAGCGCTGGTGTCTGTCCCGGTGTGCAAGCTGAATGATCTGGTGCCGGGTATCGGTGTAGGTGCGCTGGTGAATGGCCAGCAGGTGGCCATTTTCCGGTTGCGCAATGGCGATATCTTTGCCGTTGGCAATCACGACCCGTTTTCGGGTGCCAATGTCTTGTCGCGCGGACTGACGGGCTGCCTCAAGGGCAGCAAGGTAGTGGCGTCACCGATCTACAAACAGCATTTCGACCTGGTCACAGGCGTGTGTCTGGAAGATGCGAGTGTGCGCATTCCGGTCTATGCCGTGCAGGTAGAAGGTGATGTGGTATCTGTGTTGATGTAAGCCAGCGAGACGCGTGTGATGCGGGGGAGGGCTTCAACCACTCCCCCGATACACCTCAGCGCTTTACCACAATCGGTGTGCCCAGCTCGCCATCGCGGATGATCTGGGCCACCTTGTCGGCATCGGCCAGCGTGAAGAACGGGCCGATCTGCACGCGATGCACCAGTGCCGGCGCTTCGGTGCGGGCAATCACGACCGGTGCATAAATCAGCTCCAGCAGTTTTGATTGCAGCGCCGTGGCATTGGCCAGTTCACCAAACGCTCCGACCTGAACATAGAAATTGGAGCCGGCCGCGATATCCGCGGACGTTGCCGACCCTGTCGGCTTGCCGGAAGCGCCCAGCTTGCGCTGGAACTCGGCCGGATCAAGCGCTTCGATTTCCACTTGTGCCGTGCCCGTTTTCAGCATGTCCAGCTTTGCGGCGGCTGCATACGACAGGTCCAGTATGCGCTCGCTGTGGAAAGGACCACGATCATTCACCTTCACGATCACCGACTTGCGGTTGGCCTTGTTGGTGACACGAATATAGGTGGGTAGCGGCAGGTTCCGGTGGGCGGCGGTCATCTTGTACATGTCGTACTTTTCACCGCTGGAGGTTTTCAGGCCGTGAAATTTCTTGCCGTACCATGAGGCACCGCCACTCTGGCGAAAGCCCTTGATCGTCGGAACAAGCTCATACGTCTCGCCCAGCACGGTATAGGGATTACGGTTGCCGTAAGCACTCAGTGGCTCTTCTACCGGCTCGGCATCGGGAACCTGACTGACATCGACCGGTGCATCGGGTGCGGCATCCTTGATGACATTGAAATCATGCGTGCCAAATGCCGGGCGATCCTGCGGCTTGGGTACCGGTTTGGTCTGCGGCGGCAGGCGTGTAATCGGATTCACTTTCTTCTGGGGCGGCGGCGTTGTCACGCATGCGGCGAGCAGTACTGCGCCGGCGCATACGGACAGCAGTCGGATTCCTGTCATCAGTGACTCCTGTGTCCAGTAGGGTTCATGGGCCGGTGTTGATGGGCCGGTGTTGATGGGGCCAGCCAGTGAGGCAGCCCCATCCGTATCGTCTCAGGGGGCCGGCTGGCCTTCCGGTACGGCAACAGGCTCGGCGGGTATGGCAGCCGCGGCCAGTTCGGCCTCGCGTGCAGCCCGGATTTCCTGGCTAAGTTGCATGGCCGCCATGGCGTACAGGATGCTGCGATTGTAGGTTGTGATCACGTAGAAATTTGTGAAGCCCAGCCAGAATTCACCACCATTGTCACCCTGCAGACGAATGGCAGAGGCAGGTGTGGAGGCCATGAAGCTGGCGGTTTCGCGCGGCACCAGTCCCTTTTTGGCAATTTCGCCCAGCGTACTGACGGTTTTCAGCTCCTTGCTGATCACACTGTCGTATTCCTGGTTGATGATGCGCGCCCGTACTGCGAGCGGTTCGCCGGTTTTCCAGCCATTGGCTTTGAAATAGTTGGCAATCGAACCGATGGCATCGACCGGGTTGTTGATCAGGTCAATCTTCTTGTCGCCATCAAAGTCCACGGCCAGTCGGCGCCAGCTGGAAGGCATGAATTGCGGATAGCCCATGGCGCCGGCATAGGAGCCCCAGGTATTGAGCGGATCGAGACCGTTCTCCTTCGACAGGATCAGGAATTCGCGCAGCTCCTTGCGGAAAAAAGGCGCACGCGGCGGATAGTCCAGGCCCAGTGTGGCCAGGGCATCAATCACGCGGTTCCTGCCCTTGTTGCCACCGTATTTGGTTTCCACACCCAGAATCGCCAGGATCATTTCCGGCGGCACACCGTATGTTGCTTCTGCACGGTTGAGGGTTTCCTCATGCTCACGCCAGAACGCCAGGCCTTTTTCCACGCGCTCGCTGGTCAGGAAAATGGGGCGGTATTCTTTCCATTCCTTGGTGCCTTCGGCGGGACGGGCAATCGCCTTCAGCACGCCTTCATCGCGCGCCACCTGCTCGAACAGTGCCGCCAGTTCGCCAGGAGCATAGACTTTTTCCTGTTCAAGGCTGGCAATGATGGCTTGCACTTCTTCGTACTGACGAAACTCCCCCACGGCGTGGGCCGGTACCGGCTTCAGGCAGGCACTGCTGATCAGCGCACAAAAAAAGGTTTTCAGCATGGCGGGTGTTCTCCGTGGCATTCCATGAAATGTTTCATTCAACTGATGAGTTTCTTGTGCGTCTGGATGGACATGAGCAGCCCGAAGCCGGAGCAGAGCGTGATGATGGCGGTGCCACCATAGCTGACAAATGGCAGGGGAACCCCCACGACAGGCAGGATGCCGCTCACCATGCCGGCATTCACAAACACGTACACAAAAAATGAAAGTGTGATGGCGCCGGCCAGCAGACGGGAGTAGCTGTCCTTTGCCGTCGATGCAATGTAGAGGCAGCGGCCGATGATGAACAGGTAGATGCTCAGCAGGATCAGCACCCCGATCAGTCCGAACTCTTCCGAGTAGGCAGCAATGATGAAATCGGTGTGCCCTTCCGGCAGGAATTCGAGATGCGACTGCGAGCCGTTCATCCAGCCCTTGCCGGTAAAGCCGCCGGAACCGATGGCGGTCTTGGACTGGATGATGTTCCAGCCATTACCCAGCGGGTCGGCTTCCGGGTCAATCAGGGTGAGTACGCGCTGGCGCTGGTAGTCATGCAGCAGGTAGTTCCATGCCACCCACACCAGCGGCACCATCGCGGCCACAAAGCCGCCAATCAGCCACCAGGACAGACCGGCGAGAAACAGCACGAACAGGCCGCTGGCAGCGACCAGAATGGAGGTGCCCAGATCTGGCTGCTCGGCCACCAGCAGGACAGGAATGCCGATCAGCACCAGTGCAATTGCGACCACGCCGATTCGCGGGGGCAGCTCGCGGCTGGCCAGAAACCAGGCCAGCATCATCGGCATGGCCAGCTTCATGAATTCGGATGGCTGCACGCTACCCACGCCGGGCACGGACAACCAGCGCTGTGCACCCATGCGCACATCACCCACGACTGCCACGGCGATCAGCAGCAGTACGCCACCGGCATAAAACCAGGGCGACACGGCCTGATACGTGCGTGGCGGAATCTGTGCCAGCACAAACATGACGGTGAGACCGATGCCAAAACTCATCATCTGCTTCATGGTCATGTCGAGATGACGCCCGGAGGCAGAGTACAGCTCGAACAGTCCCAGCCCGGCCGCCAGCAACAGTGCCACCAGCAAGGGCAGGTCCAGATGCAGCATGCCCCACAGGTCAAACTTGCGTTTGAACTGGGAGCCGTCACGCGGCATGTGGCGCAGAAAGCGATCCTGTGTCGTGCTCATGATTATTCGTCGCTCGCTTCAGGAGTGGGCGCTGCAGGAGGGGGTGGCAACTTGCCCAGCAACTCGAAATCAAACAGGGCACGGGCAATCGGTGCCACGCTGGAGCCATGCTTGCCGTTTTCCACCAGCACGACGACGGCAATCTTCGGCTTGTCCGCCGGGGCAAAGCCGATAAACCAGGCGTGGTCCCAGAAGCGTTCGCCCACGGTGGCTTCGTCGTACTTTGCACCCTGCTTGATGCCCTTTACCTGCGCCGTACCGGTCTTGCCGGCCATTTCATAGCCCTGCACCTTGTAACCGGTCGCACGTGCCGTGCCACCGGGGCCGTGTACCACATCGCGCATGGACATCTTCATGCGTTCCCAGTCCGCGCTGTCACCGGCGTAGGGCACCTTGTGGTCAGGCTTGTTGATGTTGTCGAATTCATTGGTGTTGCTGGCGGCTTTCAGCAGGTGCGGGCGGATATGATTGCCGCCATTGGCCAAAATGGATGTTGCCATGGCCAGCTGCAGCGGCGTGCTCGTGAAATAGCCCTGGCCGATACCGACCGACATCATTTCGCCGCGATACCACGGTGCCTTGAGACGTTCACGTTTCCACTGCACCGAGGGCAGGGTGGCGGCTTTTTCGTTGACCAGATCAATGCCTGTCTTGGCGCCAAAACCAAAATTCTTCATCCAGTCATGAAAGCGGTCGACACCCATGCGGTCTGACAGCTGATAGAAGTAGGTGTCGCAGGATTCGACGATGGCCTTGTGCAGGTCCACCACGCCGTGACCACCTTTCTTCCAGTCACGGAACTGGTGCGAGTCACCCGGCAGGCTGAAATAGCCCCGGTCCCCGATGCGGTAATCCCAGTCCACCAGCCCGTAGTGCAGGCCACCCATGCCTTCGAAGGGCTTGATGGTGGAGCCCGGCGGATACACGCCCTGTAGCGCACGGTTGTAGAGCGGTTTATCGAGGTGATCGCGGTATTCCGAGTAGAGTTTGTAGGGAATGCCACCGACAAAGGCATTGGGATCAAACGTCGGGTTGCTCACAAACGCCAGCACGCCACCGGTGTTCGGATCAATCGCCACCACGGCGCCACGGCGGCCGGCCAGCTGCTCATGCGCAATTTTCTGCAGGTCGTAATCCAGATGCAGGGTGAGGTCGTTGCCACGAACGGGCGGTGTACGTTTCAGGACGCGGATCAGCCGGCCATGGGCATTGGTTTCCACATGCTGGTAACCGACCTTGCCGTGCAGATAGTCTTCGTAGAATTTCTCGATGCCGATCTTGCCGATCAGGTTGGTGCCGGCATATTTCACCGGGTCCAGCGTCTTTTCTTCCTTTTCCGAAATGCGTGACACGTAACCGATGGCATGCGAGAACAGGTCGCCGTGCGGGTAATAGCGCGACAGTTCCACATTGATGTTCACGCCCTTCATCTCGTAGCGGACTTCCGAAAAGCGCGCGATGTCCTGTTCGGACAGACGCAGGCGCAGCGGGACTTCCTCGAATTTTCGGGCCACACGAACCCGTGCCTTGAAGCGGCGGATGTCTTCCGGTGTCAGCTGGAGGACAGGCGTAAGCCGCACCAGCATGGCATCAAGATCGTCTACCTGCTGACGATTGATGGTCAGGGAGAAGGTGGGCTGGTTGTCGGCCAGCAGCCGGCCCTTGCGGTCAAAGATAAAGCCGCGCGGCGGTGAAATGGCTTCCAGGTGTACACGATTGTTTTCGGACAGCACCGTATAGGTGTCGTGCTCGATCACCTGCAGAAAGTAGTAGCGTCCGATCAGCACACCAAACATGAGCAGCACAAAGGCTGCCGCAACGATGGCGCGGCGCCGGAACAGGGCTGCTTCCTTCTGGTTGTCCTTGATCGTGATGCTGTTGAATTGGCGCATGGGTCTGGCGTCAGGCGAAAACGCGATTTTCAGGCAGGGCAGGCAGGAAAAGCCAGCATGTTTTTGTTGAGAAACCTGCAGCGTGTCTCAACGATGGTAAGGGTGGCCCTTGAGCAGGCTCCAGGCGCGGTAAATCTGCTCGGCAATCACGATGCGCACAAGGGGGTGGGGCAGGGTCAGGCGAGACAGGGACCACTTTTCATCGGCTCGTTCCAGCACGGCACGACTCAATCCTTCCGGGCCTCCGATCAGCAGGGCGGCAGGACGGCCATCCACCTGCCATTCGCGCAGGGTTGCCGCCATGTCCTCGGTGGACAGGGTGCGGCCCAGCACATCGAGTGCAATCACGCGTTCCTGAGGCTTCAGCGCGGCCAGCAGGGCGTCACCTTCCTGCTCTTTCAGGCGGGCCAGATCGGCCCCCTTGCTGCGCTTGCCGGCCGTGATCTCGACCAGCTCCAGACTGATGTCGCCGCTCAGGCGTTTGGTGTATTCCGTGCAGCCTTCTTCCACCCAGCCAGGCATGCGGGTGCCTACTGCCAGCAGTCTCAGGCGCACAGGTCAGGCTTTGGCTTGGGTGATATGACCGCTGGCACCTGGCGTCCACAGACGCTCAAGGTCGTAAAAGGCGCGGGTGGCAGGCTGCATCACGTGCACAATCACACCGCCCAGGTCGATAAGCACCCAGTCACCGTCGCGCTCGCCTTCCATGCCGATCGGCTTCATGCCGGCTTCCTTCACCATTTTCACCACGTTGTCTGCCAGCGACTTGACGTGACGGGTGGACGTGCCCGACGCGATGATCATGACATCGGCAAGGCTGGTCAGGGAGCGTACATCAAGGGAGAGCACATCCTTGGCTTTCAGGTCATCCAGTGCGGCGAGTGTGGTGTCGACAAGCGTCTGGCTTTCAGGGGACAGTGGATTCATTGGGGTTTTGCATCTCCGGCATAAAGGCAGTGGGTTTCAATATAGTCGCGTACGGCGGGTGCAAGCCAGTCCGATGTGGACTGACCGGACCGAATGGCTGCCCGGATGTCACGGCTGGCCACGGCATGCGGGGCGGTCTCCACCAGCAGTACGCCGCCGGCGGGCCGCGATTCTAGCGATTCCGGGTGGGTAATTCGATGTTTTTCCAGCCATGAGGCCAGTTCCGGTGCAAACACCGGGTGACTGCCGGGGCGGCTGACCACCAGCAGGTGGGCATAATCGGTCAGGTGCTGCCAGTCCTTCCAGCGCGGCAGGTCGAGAAAACTGTCCATGCCCATGATAAAGGCCACAGGGGCGGCCTGGCCCAGTTCGTCGCGCACCTCGCGCAGGGTGTCGACAGTAAAGGAGGGCGGGGGGCGGCGCAGCTCACGATCATCCACCGACAGTCCGGCATGGCCCGCTATGGCCAGTCGCAACATGGCCACACGGTGATGGTCGGCCAGCGACTTTTCCTTCAGCGGTGACCGGGCGGCAGGCAGCAGGCGGATTTCCCGGAAGGGGAGCCGGGCCAGCAGCTCTTCTGCCGTAGCAATATGGCCGACGTGGACCGGATTGAAGGAACCACCATAAAGGCCGGTAAGGGCAGGGGAAGATGTGGTCATGGTGGCGATTGTACGGGACGGACGGGTGGCTGCCGAGTACTTGTGTTGCCTCGTGGCGAGGAGTGGCGATATCAGCTTTTGTTATAAATTTATTCCTAAAAGTTATTTCTGGAAATATATGATGCCGGCATAGAGTCGCCGCGCGACGGAGTCCCGTCGTGATGGCAGTTCAGTGCCCCTTTTTGGTAGCAGATTCTGATGATTGACGGCATGGGTTTCATATTGGCCGGGGCGCTGGTGGGCTTCTGTGTGGGCCTGACGGGCGTTGGCGGTGGTTCCCTGATGACACCGCTGCTGACCATGATGGGCGTGCCGCTGCATACCGCCATTGGTACGGACCTCCTGTATGCGTCCATCACCAAGTCCAGCGGTGCGGTGGTTCATGCCGGAAAGAAGAACATTAACTGGCCGGTCGTGCTGACGCTGTCCGCGGGCAGCATTCCTGCCGCCTTGCTGACCTTGTGGGCCCTGCAGACGCTCTTCGGAAATGCCAACGAATACAAGGAAGTCCTGACGGTATCGCTGGGCTTCATGCTGATGCTGACGGCCGCCTCACTGCTCTTTCGCAAGCAGTTGCAGCGCTTGCATGATGCCAATCCGCTGCAAAACCACATCCGCCAGATCATCGACCGGCACACGAAGGTGTTCACGCTGTGCATGGGGTTGGCATTGGGTGTGCTGGTCACCCTGTCGTCGGTGGGTGCGGGCGCTTTCGGTGTGGTGGTGCTGCTTAGCCTGTATCCCCGCCTCAGCACCATTGAGATCATCGGGACGGATGTCACGCACGCAGTGGTCCTGACGCTGGTGGCAGGGCTTGGGCATTTGCAGATGGGAAATGTCGACCTGCACCTGCTGGGCTGGATGTTGCTGGGCTCCATTCCCGCCATCATTGCAGGCACCCATCTTTCCTCCCGCATGCCTGATGACGTCATTCGCCCCATTCTGGGCGTCACGCTGGCGGCACTCAGCGTGAAGTTCGTGTTTTACTGAGTTTTTCTTCCGCACAGGGCGACATGGCCCTTGTTCTCCCGCCTCAGGCTGACCGTGCGACCGGCACAGCCTGAGCGTTCGCCTCATGGGTATTACTGGCGGATGTGTCCGTCGCCAAGCACCACCCACTTCTGTGAGGTGAGGCCTTCCAGACCCACCGGACCGCGCGCATGGATCTTGTTGGTCGAAATGCCGATCTCGGCACCCAGACCATACTCGAAACCGTCGGCGAAACGGGTGGAGGCATTCACCATGACCGAGCTGGAATCCACCTCGTTCAGGAAGCGGCGCGCCTTGGTCACGCTTTCGGTGATGATGGCATCGGAGTGATGTGAGCCGTACTTGTTGATGTGGGCAATCGCCTCATCCAGTCCGTCCACCACCTTGATCGCCAGCACCGGGGCCAGATACTCGGTGTACCAGTCGTCTTCTGTCGCGGGTGCCGCATCAATCAGGGCGCGTACCTTGTCACAGCCACGCAGCTCCACACCCTTCTCGCGATAGAGCGGGGCCAGTGCCTCCAGCGCCGCTTTGGCCACGGGGGCATCCACCAGCAGGGTTTCCATGGTGTTGCAGGTGCCGTAGCGGTGCGTCTTGGCATTGATGGCGACCGGCACGGCCTTGGCCATGTCAGCATCACGCTCGATGAAGGTATGGCAGTTGCCGTCCAGGTGATAGATCACCGGCACGCGGGCCTCGGTGGAGATGCGCTCGATCAGGCCCTTGCCGCCACGCGGCACGATCACGTCGACAAACTCGGGCATGGTGATAAGTGCGGACACGGCCGCACGGTCGGTGGTTGCCACGACCTGCACGGCCTCGCGTGGCAGACCGGCCTTTTCCAGCCCCTGCTGGATGCAGGCGGCAATCGCCTTGTTGGAATGGATGGCCTCGGAACCGCCGCGCAGGATGGTGGCGTTGCCGGACTTCAGGCACAGCGCAGCCGCTTCCAGCGTCACGTTCGGGCGGGATTCATAGATGATGCCGATGACACCCAGTGGCACGCGCATCTTGCCGACCTGGATACCGGTAGGGCGATAGACCAGATCCGTGATGGCGCCGACCGGATCGGCCAGGTCCATCACCTGGCGCAGGCCTTCCAGCATGCCGGCAAAGGTTTTCTCGCTGATGGTCAGGCGGTCCAGCATGGCGGCGTCCAGGCCGTTGGCACGACCGGCCTCCACATCCTGTGCATTGGCTGCCAGAATGGTTGCTTTGGCGGCCACCAGCGCCTCATGGATGGCAGCCAGCGCTGCATTCTTGAGGCCGGTGTTGGCCCGCGCGGTGGCGCGGGAAGCGGCACGGGCGGCAAGGCCCAGGGCCTGCATATAGGCTGAAATGTCGAGAGAGCTGGTCACGATGGCAATTCCGGATAACGGCAGTAATGGTGCAGAGTATACGGTGCTCCGGCTGTCTGCGGCAGACTGCCGTCCGGAGATGCGTTGTTACCTGCCTGCTACGCAAACGACAGTGGCCAGTGATAGGATCGGTTTCAATAAGAAAAAGCGTATCTGCCTTGGCCCTGCCGAAGGCGATACAGCCCGTGCCCGGGCATCAAGACCAACAATAATGGCCGGAACGGCCAACAGGGGCCCCCATGTCCGTAGTCTATGAGGCCTACAACCGCTCTTCGCTGAAGCAGCCGCCCAGGACTGACTTCATCGGCAAGTGGCGCGTCGAGTATCTGGCCTTTAGCGCGCCCGAGAATGCCCACAAGGTGCCGCTTATTGTGCTGGGCGGTGCCTTCCAGAATTTCAATTCCTACAAGTATTGCGTCGAGCGCATCCTGCAGGAGGTTCCCGTCATCCTGGTGGACCTGCCGTCACTGGGTAACAACGACCAGCTGGCGCCGCAGCTTGGTATGGAGGATCTGGCCGACCTGCTGTTCCTCTGGACCGAGAAGATGGCGCTGAAAAAGGTCTCCCTGATGGGGCTGTCGCTGGGCTCCGTGCTGGCGTCGACCTATGCCTACAAGCAGCCACAGGTCATGCACAAGCTGATCGTTACCGGCATTCTGGTGCGCCCGCGCAAGTCCTGGCGCATGTTGCTGGAAGAGTCGGTGAAGGTGCTGGATGAGCAGCGTCTTGATGAGTTTGGTCAGGCTGTCGTGCTGTACCTGATCAATCATGCGCGCCTCAAGGAAACCGAAGTTACCGACATCACGCGCAAACTGTTTCACCGCCAGATGCGCAGCTTTCATGAAAACGAACAGCAGCGCTATCGCATCAATGCCAAGCGCCTGATGGAAGTGGAATCCATTCTGGGCTATCCGGAGTGCGACACCCTGGTGTCCACCGGTGAGTTCGACAGCTTTACCCTGCCCTGGGAAAATGCCCAGTTTGCCTCGCGTTGCCCGAATGCGGTGTTTGCGCTGATCAAGGGTGCGGATCACGTTGCCCAGCTGGAAAAGCGTGATGAGTCCGTGAACATGTTTGCCACCTATCTGAGCGATGGTGACCTGCATGCAGTGCAGGGCATCGAGGTGCTGACAAAGCAGCAGTGCGAAACCATGGAGCGCCGTGGCGAGCCCCGCTTTGTTCCCAATAACCCGAATGCCAATGTGATCAGCTTTTCCCAGGTCGATGGCTCAATTGCCGTCGACATGAAAGTGAAAATCCGTGACATGAGTTTTTTTGGCTGTGTGCTGGAGTATGAGCACATGGATTTTCCGCTGGAAAAACATGCCCGCGACCTGATCCTGTGCCCGGAAGGCACTGCACTGCGTATTGAAATGCTGGTGTTCGAGCAGCATGACAACACCATGCGTTGCCTGTTCAAGCACGGTAACTTTGTGATTGCCGAAGAGTTGAAGGCCTTGCTGGATGATCAGCTTTTTTTCAGGCAACCCGCTGATCAGGAGCTGAGTAGCGGGCGCCGGAAAATTGCTGCGCTGTATCATGAGCAGGCGTCCTGAAGCCTCGATGGAATAAAGCCGCTAAAATGAAAAAGTCCGCGATGATGCGGGCTTTTTCATGGGAAATTCCCGGGGTCAGGCTTGCGCCAGTATCACCCGCACAATCGCGCCGCCACGTGCCGCTGGCGCTTCTGTTTTTTCATGATCCGGGTTGAATACGGTGGTTTGTGCAAACCCCTGCGCCAGAAAGTGTGACTGCATGGAGCGGTCGCTGCTGAAGTGCAGCATGAAGCGGCTGCGCGATGCAGTACGCAACAGCTGGTTGGATGCCTTGATGATGCCGGCAAAGCGGTGGCCTTCCACCTCCGGATAGACATCCGTCAGGTAGATGCCCAGCGGAAAGCCCTTGAGCAGCGTTGCCAGGCGTTGCCACATCGTGCTGATGGTGGCCAGTTCAAAATAGTTCACCAGACCTTCCGTGATGACGACCAGCGGGCGGGCAGGGTTGCACTCGCGGGCAATCACGGCCTCGAGGCTGTCGGTCGTGCCAAGGTCAAGAATGTTGCAGGTGATCACGCGATGACGCGAACTCAGCGAGCCAAGGCCGGTGAGCAGCGGCCTTTTGCGCGCCACCATGCCGGGCAGGTCGGTTTCGATGTAGGTAATGCCGGCGTGCTTCTGTGTAAAGCGGTGACCACGGGGTGACAGGCCACAGGCCAGTTCGACAATTTGCAGGTCCGGATGTTTGGCAATCAGCACATCCAGTTCGCGGTCAATCAGGTAGTGCCGTTGCAGCAGTGTGGTCTTGATGTCGGTGCCAAGCAGGCGACGGGCGGCACACTCGAACGGGCGTAGCAGGGTGTAGTAGGTGTGGCCCTGTGTCGTCACAAAGCTTTTGCCCGAGAGGCCGTAACGGTGCCAGACATAACCGGTGTAGTGCGCGGTGAAGGAGATGCTGGAGGTGTCGTTGTTGTTCTTCATCGGGAGGGGTCATCAGTGCCGCGAGTGAGGCCCGATGATGCCGGCTGGGCGTTGCCATCGCAACTGCCGGATAGTGTTTCAGGGAGTGCTGCCGGATGGTACTGCCACGATGCTACGGTCACGATAGTACTGTCACGATGTACTGCCAGGGCGGTGCCGAAGAGAGTTAGGCGGCCCTTGAAAAGCGAAGCCCCGGTTCCTGTTGAGGGTTCCGGGGCTTGCGGGCATAGCTGCCTTTGCCTTTTTTCGCCTTTTCCTGGCGGGTTCGAAACAGCGGGTCGAAGACCAGCGACTTCGCACTGCGGTGCTTTTTGTTAAGTGCATTGCTCATGAGTGTCTCCGGTGAGCGGGTGTCTGACGGAGCGGATCATGGGGTAACACTTGCCGGCTGTTAATAGCGGTTCCGTAACAGGTGATAAACGGTCCTTGCAGGGGATGATCCGGAGGGTGCAGGGTAAGACGGGCGCTTAGGGACGGGGTGCGTAGAGCTGCCTCAGCCGCTTCAGGCGGGCGGGCAGGTGCAGCAGGTTGAGGATGCCGGTGGCCGTGAGCACGATGATGACTTCACGGGTTTCCAGCAGGGGGTGCAGCACGGCGGCATCACCCAACCAGCCCCACAGGCCGATGGCCAGGGCAGTGTTGCCCAGCGTGTCCAGAATCAGGTCGCGGCGAATTTGCTGGCGCAATGCCAGCAGTGCCTCGGGTGTCTGCGGGTTTTGCTGGTTTTGCATCAGACAGGCCCGGCAAACAGCGGGCGACCAGCGAGCGCCAGGGTAAGCCGCAGCAGTACATCCCAGGCCTGCTCCATGCTTTGCCCCTTGATGGCCTGATCAGCCGCCAGCACTTCGCTGACCAGCAGGCGCGCCAGCCGGGGTGAGGTGCGTTGCACCGCTTTCTGGAACAGCGGCTGGCGTTTTTGCCAGATGCCGTTCTGTTGCAACAGGCTGTTGAATGGCTGGCCGCCATCGACACCTTCCCGCAGCGAGGCAAGGGTGCGGGCATCCTTGCCGATGGCCCACAGCACGACGGACTCTGCCTGCCCCTCGGCACGCAGGCCGGCCAGCATGCGCGCGGCGCGTTCGGCATCGCCGGAGAGGGCACAGTCCGCCAGGTCGTAAACGTTGTAACGGGCACAGTCGCCCACGGCATTGCGGATGATGTCGGTGGTCAGTACGCCATTGTCGGCGAGCAGGCGCAATTTCTCGATCTCCTGCTGCGCGGCTAGCAGATTGCCTTCGACGCGTTCGCGCAGCAGGGTGAATGCTTCGGCATCTTCGGTGCGCAAACCAGCCTGTTGCAGACGTGATGACAACCAGTCCGGCAGGGTCTGTGCATCAATCACCGGCAGTTGCAGCGAAACACCTGCATTGTCACAGGCCACAAACCATTTGGCTTTTTGCGCGGTACCATCCAGTTTGGGCAGGATGAGCAGCAGCAGGGTGTCGGGTGCGGGATTGGCGGCGTATTTTTCCAGCGTGCTGGCAGCGGTGGTGTCCGGTTTGCCACTGAAGCGCACTTCCACAAACTTGCGATCACCGAACAGCGAGAGGTTGTTCACGCTGGCCAGAAGTTCATTCCAGTCCATGCCGCGCTCGGCATGATGGACTTCGCGTTCGGTAAAGTTCTGTGCCCGGGCGGCGCGGCGCAGCAGGTCGGCCGCTTCCTGTTGCAGCAGGATCTCGTCACCGTGCAGCACATAGATGCCTGCGAGTGGGTCCCTGGCGTGGCGGCCGAGCTGATCCCAGCGCAGTTTCATGGCGCGGGTGCTGACATGGCTGGTGTTGCAGGACCTTTGGCCGGGCTGCTGGCTGGCGTCGTCGCGGCTTCAGCGGCCGGGGTGCCGGCAGCAGGGGTGTAGGAGCGCATCTGGCGGACGATCTGGTTGGCAGTGTCCTGCCGCATTTCCTGCACCAGCGTTTCTTCTTCCGTGCTCTTGCCCACGATATTGGTGCTGTCGTACTGGTAGCCACGACGCAGGATCAGTTTCTGTACCGGGCCTTCGGTTTTTGCATCCAGCTGGCTGATCCGGTAGTCAACGGCATACAGCAGGGTGTATTCGGCGGCCTTGGCGCTGCTGTCGACGGTGGCGGTCTGCTTGGTGAGCACTTCACGTGTCACCTCCAGTTGTGTATCGCCACCATCAGTACTGACGCCGGAGCGCTTCAGCATGAGCTCCAGCTCTTTCTTCAGTGCGCCACTCTGATCGGGAACAATCAGGGTGACGGACGTCAGGCCGGCCGGCATTTCGTAATTGCCGCGCAGGTGAAACCCGCAAGCACTCAGCAGCAGGCCCGTTGCGGTCAGCAGGATCGCAAGCCGTGTGCCGGATGTCGCTGCTTTCGTGCGAGTGGTAATGCGAGAGTCCATGCGTTTCCTGCCCCTGTTCCTGTCAGACCACCACGTTAACCAGTTTGCCTTTTACCACAATCACTTTTTTCGCCGGCTTGCCTTCCATGAAGCGCTGGACGTCGGCATTGGCCAGTGCAGTGCTTTCAACAACGGCATTGTCGGCGTCGGCGGCGACGGTAATGCGGCCACGCAGCTTGCCGTTCACCTGCACCACCAGTTCGATCTCGCTCTGCACGAGGGCGCTGTTGTCATGCTGTGGCCAGGTTTCACTGTCGAGGGCTTTCATGGTGCGGCCCAGCAGCTGTCCGAGGCGTGGCGACAGGTCCTGCCACAGGGCATGACCGATATGCGGGGTGATTGGGTAGAGCAGCTTGATCAGCACATCCATCACGTCAGCGGTAGCGGTGAGGAACTGGCGGTTGATGCCGGCTTTTGCTGCCTCATCGGCATCCGTGGGCAGATCAAATTCGAACTTTTCGCTTTCCAGCAGGTTCAGCAGCTTCATGCCGGCCGACACCACGGTATTGAACTGGTTACGTCCGTAGTCAATGTTGGCCTGCTTGAGGATGGTGTGCAGCTCGAAGCGGATGGCCTGCAGTTTCTTGTCGTTGCTGGCGACGGCAACCGTGGCACTGGCTACTTGTTGCATTGCGGCATCAGTACGCATGGCAAAGGTGGCCGCAAACTTCCACAGGCGACGCAGGAAACGGCTGGCGCCTTCAACACCGGAGTCGCTCCATTCCAGCGACGCATCGGGCGGTGCGGCAAACATCATGAACAGGCGCGCGGTATCGGCACCGTATTCACGGATGATGTATTCCGGGTCGACACCGTTGTTCTTCGACTTGGACATCTTTTCCATGCCGCCGTGCAGCACGGGCAGGCCGTCGCTTTTCAGCGTGACGGTCGTCATGCGGCCCTTGTCGTCACGGACGATGTCGACGTCGGCCGGGTTGATCCAGTCCTTGCCGCCGTTATCGAGCTCGCGATAGAAAGTGTCCGCCACCACCATGCCCTGGGTGAGCAGTTTCCTGAACGGTTCGTCGCCTTGCACCAGGCCTTCGTCACGCATCAGCTTGTGGAAGAAGCGGGCGTAGAGCAGGTGCAGAATGGCGTGCTCGATGCCGCCGATGTACTGGTCAACCGGCAGCCAGTATTTGGCGGCGTTCTTGTCGACCATGCCGGCGGTGGATTGCGGCGATGCATAGCGGGCGTAATACCAGGACGATTCCACAAAGGTGTCCATGGTGTCGGTTTCACGCTTGGCCGCGCCACCACATTTCGGGCAGCTGCATTCGTAGAAGGACGGCATGCGCGCGAGCGGGGAACCGGCGCCATCCGGCACCACGTCTTCCGGCAGCACCACGGGCAGGTCTTTTTCCGGCACGGGTACATCACCGCACGTCGCGCAGTGAATGATCGGAATCGGGCAGCCCCAGTAACGCTGACGGGAAATGCCCCAGTCGCGCAGACGGAACTGGGTCTTGCGGGCGCCGTGCTTTAAGGATTCGAGCTTTGCAATGATCCCATCAAAGACTTCAAGGTGGTGTTTGCCATTGAATTCACCACTATTGATGTATTTATGCTCGTTGGAGTAATCGGCATACCAAGGTTGCCACTGCTTTGAGTTCCATTCGGTTGTATTGCTCTTGCTGCCTGCAAGAGGGAATACATCAACAACCTGCTTCATCGGCAGAGAATATTTTTTAGCGAACTCGAAGTCACGCTCGTCATGTGCCGGTACGGCCATCACGGCACCTTCGCCATAGCCCCATAGCACATAGTTGGCAATGAACACCGGCAGCTTTTCGCCAGTGATCGGATGAATGACGAACTGGCCGGTGGCCATGCCCTTCTTTTCCATAGTGGCCATGTCGGCTTCAGCCACGGAACCCGCTTTGCATTCGGAGACGAATACGCCAAGGGCGATACTTTTTTCGGCTGCAAGAGTGGCGAGTGGATGTTCGGCGGCTACGGCGACATAGGTTGCGCCCATTAAAGTGTCCGGGCGCGTCGAATAGACTTTGAGCTGGCCGGCAATGCCGATGCTGGTTTCATCGTAGTCGAACACGATGTCGGCACCAAAGCTCTTGCCAATCCAGTTGCGCTGCATGGTACGCACCTGCTCCGGCCAGCCATCCAGCTGGTCGAGGTCGTTGAGCAGTTCTTCGGCGTATTTGGTGATGCCGAAGTAGTACATGGGAATTTCGCGCTTCTCGACCACGGCACCGGAGCGCCAGCCCTTGCCGTCGATCACTTGTTCATTTGCGAGCACGGTCTGGTCGACCGGGTCCCAATTCACCACGCCGGACTTCTTGTAGATCACGCCTTTTTCAAACAGGCGGGTGAACAGCCACTGTTCCCAGCGGTAGTAATCCGGCTTGCAGGTGGTGACTTCGCGTGACCAGTCGATGGCGAGGCCCAGCGATTTCAGCTGGCCCTTCATGTAGTCGATGTTGGAGTACGTCCACGCCGCCGGTGCCACCTTGTTCTTCATCGCCGCATTTTCTGCAGGAAGCCCGAACGCATCCCAGCCCATGGGCTGCAGCACATTCTTGCCCTGCATGCGCTGGAAGCGCGCAATCACGTCACCGATGGTGTAGTTGCGCACGTGGCCCATGTGCAGCTTGCCGCTGGGATAGGGAAACATGGACAGGCAGTAGAATTTTTCCTGTCCTTCCTTCTCGGTCGCAGTGAAGGCGCCGGATTGTTCCCATTCGGTCTGGGCGGCGGGCTCTATGTCCTGGGGGCGGTATTGTTCATGCATGGCGCGATCGGGGCCTTGGGGCAAAGGTTGAAAGAGCAACGGGTGAAAATACAAAAAATCGTGGAAAATCAAAGGGGCATAGCATAGCGTAGACGCCTCTCCCAGACCATCGCCGGCCATGACCTTCATCGCCTTTCTTCGTGCCTGTCTTTCACCCCCCGGCCTGCAGATCCTGCTGGTGCTGGCAGGCCTGTGGGCGTTGCGCCGCCAGCGGCGGGTCTGGGGACGCACCCTGATCGTGCTGGGGCTGGGCAGTCTGTACCTGATGGCCACGCCGCAGGGCGCCGCCTGGCTGTTGCAGGGACTGGAGCGCTATCCGGTCATTGCCGAGCCGGCGCGGCTGCGGGCCGATGGCTGGCAGGCCATAGTGGTCATTGGCGGTGGGCGGGATCATGCCGCGCCAGAGTATGATCGCCGCGATGTGCCTAATTACTGGACCGCGAGCCGCCTGCGCTATGCGGCGTTCCTCTATCGCCAGACCGGACTGCCTGTTGCCGTGAGCGGAGGGGTACGTCCCGGTGAGGTGGAGCCGGAGGCCAGACTGATGCATTACAGCCTGGTCCACGACCATGTGGCCAATGTCTACTGGCTGGAGGAACGCAGCGGCACCACCTGGGACAATGCGGTGAATACCCGTGCCTTGCTCAAGCCCCATGGCATTGATCGCATCGTCCTGGTGACGCAGGCGGCACACATGTGGCGTGCCCGGGACATGTTTGAACATGCCGGTTTTGTGGTGAAGGCAGCGCCGGTGGATTTTGAAACGGATGCCGCCCGGTTACCGCTGTTGTTGCGCTTTGCCCCCCGGGCCGAGCGACTGATGGCGTCGGCACAGGCCTGTCACGAGTATCTCGGGCTGGTCTGGTATCGCCTGCGCATGTTGTTTGATTGATGTTTTCTATTGATGCTTTCTGAATTGATGCTTTCTGATGTGAGTTGATGATGGATCTGGATTCCCTGTTTCCGGCCGGCATGGCCCATTACCTGGCCGGTGGCGTGCTGATTGGTCTGGCGGTGTCGTTCATTTTTGTGAGTACCGGCATTGTGGCCGGCATGAGCTCGTTTTTCAGCACGACACTTTCGTATGTGTCAAAGCAGCCGTTCTTTCAGCAGGCCCGCTTCATTGAAACCCGTGGCTGGCGTCTGGTGCTGGCCGCGGGGCTGGTGCTGGGGGCGTTGCTGTGTGCCTTGCTGGTGCCGGAACGTTTTGTGGTGACAAGCGTGGCACCATGGCAGCTTGCCCTTGGCGGACTGATCGCCGGTTTTGGCGCACGCTACAGCAACGGCTGCACGTCCGGTCATGGCATTTGCGGCATGGCCTCGCTGCAGTGGGTGTCACTGGCGGCAGTGCTCACGTTCATGGCGACGGCTTTCGTGACGGCCAATGCCGTGCTGTGGCTGGGAGGCAAATGATGAATGCATTCTTTTATCTGGCCGTGCTGATCGGCGGTGCGCTGTTTGGTGCAGGACTCACGCTGGCCACCATGATCCAGCCAGAGGTTGTGCTGGCCTTCCTGCGCTTTCAGGACTGGGGATTGATGCTGGTACTGGGCAGCGCGGTGATGATCACGCTGGTGGTCTACCAGCTGGTGCCCCGCGTCATGAAAAAACCGCTGTTTGCTGAAGGCTTTGGCAAACATGCCCTGTTTGGTTCGCGCCAGACATTGATTGGCGCCGCCATTTTTGGTGTGGGTTGGGGCCTCTCGGGCGTCTGCCCGGGCCCCGCCATTGCCGGGTTGGGAACGGGTAACTGGCCGTTGCTGTATACGCTGGCAGGGTTGTTTGCTGGCGCGTGGTTGCAGGGCTGGTGGGCGTCACGCTCACGCTGATCCCGTTTGTTCGTGGCTCTGCCTCAGTCCAGCTGGCGCATGACCCTGCCTGCCAGAAAAGCCGTGCGGTAATGTACATCCTGTCCGGACTGGTGCAGGGCTTTGGCGGTCCAGTTGTTACAGTTGCGGAGCAGGTGGTAACGCCCGTGAGCGCTGTAGTAGCGGAAACCCGACGGCTCTTTCCGGACCAGTGACGGTTGACCCTGCCGGTCCAGTGCAATGCTGGCGGTTATAAATGCCAGCAGTTTTTTCAGTTCACCATCACTGATACGAAGCGGGACAAGAGTCTTGCCGGCCTGCTCCGGTTTCTTGAAGTGTGCTACTTCAACGACAGATGGCGTGGGCAGGAAAAGTGCCTTTGCCATCAGGCCCATCGTCTTTCGTTCGGCACCGTAATAGTCACGGTCACCCCAGCCAAGGCGGATATAACCGCGCGTGCCGGTGATGTCCTGCATCATCGGTGCATGCGTCACGATATCCTCGGCGGACAGCACCAGTGCAGTATGGTAGCCCTCACGTTCTACCCAGACAGTTGCTGCGTTAGCGATGGATGTCGTGCACAGCATCATGAAAATAATCAGATTTTTCATGTGCTCTCCGCATTGTCATGAGTGATGAAGCGTCGTTTCATTTTTTGCGGCATCAGCGGACAGGCATCCTCTGGTCGACTGAAGAATTTCAGGCGATGACGTCCGATCATTTGATAGCCAAGGTCTCGTAGAGGTTTTGGAATGCAGGCAAGGAGGATTGCCGCCAACATCCACATGCCACCCAATGAACGCAGCAGATAAATCACTGCATCGCTGCGGATAAGTACTTTGTTGTGTGAGGTCAGGATTACAAACGTATCAGGCAGCGTGTTGCGTACTTCCTCCGCAATGGCTGAACGGAAAGCGGCGCTGTCGAGCGGGGCGAAGCGGAAGGCTTCGCCTGAGTCTTCTGCCAGTACAAAACGGACAACGCGATGACACAGGCCGCAGTTCCCGTCGTAAAAAACATGACCGCCATTTTCCTTGCGATTAACCAGCCACTCCGGATCAAACGTGAACAGGTGAAACAGGATCATTGCGATGGTGAGGTCGGGAAAGTTGAGCAGGAAAAGGAAGCCGAATTGCACCATCAGCATGCCCAGCCACAGCCAGGGGCGCAGGCAACGAATGAGCAGGAGCGGGGCGTAGAGCAGTTCGACGTAAAGAATGAACCAGGTGATGCCGCTGAGGATGCCTGCCGGTAATTGCAGGAACAGGTCTCGCAGGAACCAGTCACGGGCCAAAGGATTTTCAAGGACATAAACGAGGGTTTGCCCTTCTACCCAGGAGGGGCTCAGTAGCTTGGTGTAACCGCTATAGCTATAGGAGATACCCAGAACCACGGTGCCTGCAATGAAAATTGCGCGCGGCATGAACCATTCCCCGGCCGGGTTTTCGCGATCGCGGCTTGCGAGCGAACCATATGGCCTGCCGGGAATTAAAAGATGCGCCAGCAGCATCCAGCCGACATAGGGCAGGGCCGGGTTGGCGATTAGTGGGTTGCGCGTGAACAGGCATGCCAGTACGTACCACATCCATACGGCCGCCAGTTTGTCGCGCCAGCCGATCATGAAGGCCACGGCCACCATCACGGCAGACAACAGCAGGACATCCAGGGCGAGTGGGCTGTCGGTCAGGCGCAACACGCTGGGAAAGAGGTTCAGCAGCGGGCTCGCCTCTGCATCAGGGAGCATGCCATGGTACGAGAATAGCTCTGCCGCCCACGGTAACAGGTGTGCAAAGTGGACCAGCAGATAGCTGCCGAAAAGCACACGAAAGAGGCTGTACTGGCCTCCAGTCCATCCGGTTTTTTTCATGATGCATTGACCTTTTTGCAAGCAATATCAAACGTAAGCTGCCAGCCGCTGTTGGCGCTGCGTTGTTCGCGAGGCTGCAGCGTCATGGTGACAGGCCCCTGGACATGGGCTGGGTCAATACCGATTTCCCTGAGCACAGGGGCGTGACCGCACAGGGCGTAATGACTTGCTTGCTCAAACATTGGACGGGTAACCGGACTGGCCGAAAGTACAGGTCCGTAAGAGAGCGCGGCACCATAGGCATTACGTCTGTTGTAGGGCCCCTTGAGGCGACCGTAAGTCTCTGGTGTCAGTTCTACTTGCCTTGGATGTCCTGCAGTGTCTGTCCAGCTGACGAAAAAGCGGGAAGAGAAGGTTTCAAAGCCCTGATGTGCGGTGAAGACCCGGGGGGCTGGTGAGGCATGGCTGGCCGCACCCAAAGCCTTCATTGGCGTGTTATCCAGCAGGTCTCCGGCCATTTGCAGGCAGCCGAGTCCGGTCAGCAACACGGCGCCAGTGGTAGTCAGGGCCGGATTCATGACAGGGCCTCCTTGCGGGCTTTCGCTGCTTCACGGCGGATGTCATGCCCCATCAGCATGGGAAGTAGTTTTGTTTCGCAGGTGTTGTCGAAGCCGCACTTCTCCGGTTGGTGGCGCGGATTTTCGAAGGTGCCAAACAGCATGTCCCACAGGGGCAGGTCGCTGTAGTTGTTACGGTGGTAGCCCGCATGATGATGAATGCAATGGCTTTCCGGGCGCTGGAAGAAAAAGCCGAGCCAGTAAGGCGTGCGGACATTCCAGTGATAAAACAGTTCGGCAATGCCGGTGACAAGAACGACGGTGGTGACGGCGGGCACTGACAGGCCCAGTACAACGTAAAGCAGGAACGAAGACAGAAAGCCGTTGCACAGGATCTCCAACGGGTGCTTGTAAAAGCTGGTGATGATCTCGATACGGGCAGGGCTGTGATGCAGCTGGTGGAACCAGCGCCACAGGACGGGGATTTCGTGACGGGCACGATGCCACCAGTAATACACAAAGGTGATTAAAAGATAGCCGCAGGTGATTTGCACAGGCAGGGACCAGTGCATGCCAGGTGTCAGGGAGTGACTAGGGAGCCAGCGATCCCAGGTCAGGGTACCGATCAGCACACTGATCGCCTGCATCAGGTTCAGAAACGTGGCCCGATACCACCAGCCCTGACGCTTTTCGAAGTGACGACCTGGCCGCCAGCGCTCAATGGCCATCATCGTCAGTCCAAACAACAGGACAATCATTACCGTACTCATTGGCTTGCTCCATGCTTTGTATGGGGCAATTGAGCAGTCAGGTATTGATATGAGCAACCAATAAATGGAAAGTAGCCTAATCCTGTCTTTGTGGTATTGCCGGATAATACTTTATGTCACAAACCATTGTATTGCTGGACACGCTCAAGCGTGAGTTGCGTCGTCAGGGCCGAACTTACGCCGAGGCCGCCGGAGTGTTGGGGCTGTCGGAGGCCAGCGTCAAAAGGCTGTTTTCCGAGCAGAGCTTTTCTCTGGATAGGCTAGAGAAGCTTTGTGAGTGGCTGGGGATGGAAATATCAGACCTGGTTGAGCTGATGGAGAGCAACCTGCAGCGAATTTCGCAGTTGACCGAGGAGCAAGAGCGCGAGTTGGTGAGTGATGCCAGCCTGCTGCTAATGGCGCACTCGCTGCTCAATCGCTGGAGCTTTGAAGAGGTGACGTCCACCTATCGAATCAGTGAGATTGAGGGTATTCGTCTGCTGGCCCGTCTGGATCGTATGGGCGTGATTCAGATGCTGCCGAATAATCGCGCCAAGCTGCTCATTTCGCGCAATTTTCACTGGCGCCCCAATGGCCCCATCCAGACTTTCTTTGAAAAGCACGTGCAAAACGAGTTTTTTCATTCCCGGTTCAACGGGCCCGGTGAGATCCGGCTGTTTTTGACCGGCATGCTCTCCCGCCGGTCCAATGAGGAGATTCGGCGTCGCCTGGAAAAGCTCGCCATGGAGTTCAACATGCTGCACAAGGAGGACGAGGCCTTGCCTCTGGAGCAGCGCTTCGGAACCAGCATGGTGCTGGCGATGCGGCCCTGGGAAGTTCAGGTATTCGATACCCTGCGGCGGGTGCCGAATACCAAGAAATTTTCCTGATGAGCGAATCAGCCAACCTCGTTGCGCAGGGCTTCGTCCAGTGTGCGCGAGCGGAACTTGAAGCGGGCTTCCAGCAGTCGTGAGGGCACTACGCGCTGGCTTCCCAGCAGCAGTGCACTCATTTCACCCATGGCGAGCTTGAGTACCGACACGGGAATGTGCAGGAAGGCAGGTCGCCCCAGCGCCTGTGCAAGCGTGCTGGTGAACTCGGCATTGGTCACGGGTTTGGGGGCAGTGGCGTTGTAGATGCCGGACTGGTTTTCGTCGGTCAGCATGAAGCGCACCATCTCCACGAAATCGCCCAGTGCAATCCACGAGAACCACTGTTCACCACTGCCCAGCCGGGCACCAAGCCCCAGACCGAAGACCGGCAACATGCGTTTGAGCATGCCGCCACTTTTGCCAAGAACCACACCGGTGCGCAGTATGCACAACCGTATGCCCAGCGACTCTGCCTTGCGGGCAGCCTGCTCCCAGTCGTGGCAAAGGGTGTGCATGTACTCGTCATGAAACGATGAGTTTTCTTCCAGCACGGTGTCGCCCTGATCGCCATACCAGCCGATTGCCGAGCCGGAAATCATGACTGACGGCTGTTGTGTGCGCCGCTTGAGGACGTTTATCAGCTCTTCAGTGAGCGAGACGCGGCTGGTGTGCAGTTGCTGCTTGCGTGCCGCACTCCAGGGGCGGTCGGCAATGCCTTCGCCGGCGAGGTTGATGACGGCATCCAGCGGCCAGTCTTCGCTGAACTCGGTGAGTGAGCGGATGGCGCGTACCTTGCCGCCATAGGCATGCACCACTTTTTCCGGGTGACGGGTAAGTACTGTCAGGCGATGGCCGTCCATCAGAAGCTGTGGGCAAAGGGCGCTGCCAATAAAGCCGGTACCACCCGTGATCAGAATCTGCATGACAGTCCTTGCAAGCGTGAATATGCACGGAGTGTAAGCGCAACGGCGCGTGCCCCGGAAGCGGACGAAAGCCGCAAGGGGTGAATTATGGCTGCCACACTCGCTAGAATGTACCCATGAAAATATCCCGATCTGTCCCCGTCAATCTCATCACCGGTTTTCTCGGTGCAGGCAAGACCACGGCCATTCGTCACCTGCTGGAGCATGGCCGCAATGGCGAGCGCTGGGCGGTGCTGGTCAACGAGTTTGGCAAGGTAGGCATTGACCAGTCGGTGCTTGCCTCTGATGAGGTGGCCATCAAGGAAGTACCCGGCGGCTGCCTGTGCTGCACGAATCACTTGCCGTTGCAGGTGGCGCTGTCGCAGTTGCTGGCACGTGCCAATCCTTCCCGCGTATTGATCGAACCGACCGGGCTTGGGCATCCGGCCCGCGTGCTTGAATCATTGCGCGAGGCACACTGGCGTGAGGTGCTGGAGGTGCGTGCCACCATTACGCTGGTGGATGCACGTGAGCTGGCGGATCCGCGTGTGCTGGCCCATGAAACCTTTCGTGCGCAGATCGAGGCGGCCGATGTGCTGGTGTTCAGCAAGGATGATGCGCTGGATGAGTCGGATCGCGCCCGCGCCCGCGAATTTGCGGACGGCCTGATACCACCCAAGGTGCACGTGCATTTTATGCGGGATGGCCAGATGCAGCGGGGATGGCTGGATTTGCCGGGGCGTGCGCAGCCGGTCCGGCGCTCGTTGCTGCATGTGCCGGGGGTGATGGCCCCGGCGGTTGCGGCGCCGGCCGCCATCGAGCCGCCGTATCATTACAATGAACATGTTGGTGAAGTTGCCATTGCCGGCTGGGTGTTTCCCCGTGAGTGGCAGTTTCGCAACACGGCACTGCTGGATGTGCTTTTTGGCCTGCGCAATACCATGCGCGTGAAAGGCGTGTTCAATACGGATCAGGGCTGGATTTTTTTCAATGCCACCCGGCATGAAACCGCCGTGAACAGCGAAGTTTCACGAGCCGACAATCGTCTGGAAATCATTGCAGCGGATGCACTGGACTGGGCCGCACTGGAGGCAGGGTTGCTGGCGGCGCGCGTGGCCCCGGCCACCTGAGGGCCCGATGCTTTCAGGTCAGGCGGTCATGACGGGCGCTTGCGGCGCCAGCCAATCAGCAGCATCAGCGCCATGATGACCAGTACCGGCCAGTTGCCCATCACCACATACGGTGTCAGGCCTTCACGCGGCTGCGCCGTAGCACGCAACACCAGACGCTGGAACTGCGGGGCATGCTCCTGCACGCTGCCATCGGCCCTGATGATGGCGGAAATGCCGTTATTGGTGGCGCGTATCACTTCGCGGCCGGTTTCCACGGCGCGCATGCGCACCATCTGGAAGTGCTGGTGCGGACCAATCGAGCCACCAAACCAGCCATCATTGGAGATGGTTGTCAGCACATCACTGCGCGCTGCAATCCGGCGCACAAGCTCGGGGTAGGCAATTTCGTAGCAGATCATCGGTCCCAGCCAGTGATTCTTCACCAGCAGGGGCTGCTGGTCGGCGCGGCCTTCGCTGAAGCTCGACATGGGCATGTCAAAAAACGGAATGGCACCGCGCAGAAAACCTTCATACGGAATGTATTCGCCAAACGGCACCAGTCGCTGCTTGTGATAAATCCCGCTGCCGTCACCCAGGGCGATGATGCTGTTGTAAAAGCGCAGGGTGCGGGAGGCTTCGTCCGGATCAATATAGGGAATGCCGGTGACGAAGGCGGAGCGGCTGGCGAGTGCCTTGTCGCTGGTTTCCTTCAGAAAGTCGATGGCCTCATGATAGAACATCGGCACGGCGGACTCTGGCCAGATCACCAGATCACGGCCCCATTCATTTCTGGAGAGTTCCTTGTAGATGGCGAGGGTCTTGTCGCGCCACTCCAGCTGCCATTTTGATTCCTGCGGAATATTGCCCTGCACGATGCTGACCGACAGTGCTTCACCTGTGGGATGTGTCCAGGCGATGTTCTGCAGCCCTGCGCCCGTCACCCAGAGTGCAACTACGGCGGCCAGTGCCGGCCATTGCGTGCGGTCGGCCAGTACACGGAACAGCACAAGCCCGGTGAACACGGCAATCAGGCTGATGCCGAACACGCCCAGCAACGGCGCATAACCGATGAGCGGTGTGTCGATAAAGGCATAGCCGGTGAACAGCCAGGGGAAGCCGGTGAACAGCCAGGAACGTAACCACTCGCCCAGCACCCACAAAGCAGGCAGTGCCAGCAGCGGTGCGCGTTCCAGTTTGAAGCGGGCATAAAGAAACCCGATAAAGGCAAAGAACAGGGCCATGACGGCGGCCACAAAGCCGACCATTGGCGTGGCCAGCCAGGGCGGGGTGTAGCCGTAATCATGAATCGACACATACAGCCACGAACCGCCATACGCCCACAGGCCAAAGCCATGACACCAGGCCAGAAAGGCGGTGCGCCTGACGCTGTGTCCGCGCAGCAACTCGGCGGACAGGCCGATGGTGAGCAATGCCAGTGGCCAGAGGTGGAAGGGTGCCAGCGCAAAAGGCGTCAATGCGCCCAGCATGACCATCAGCAATGGCAGGAGGCGGTTGGTGCGAAGGGTGTCCAGATAACGGGCAATGATCGGCATGGGCGCAGGCAATTATGGTGGTTGATGCGGCAGGTCATCAGGACATGCCGCATTCCGGATAGGGTCGTTATGAGGCTTTCTGGATTTTCAGCTGGCGAATGGCGCGGCGGTCAGCTGCCAGCACCGTAAACTCCCAGTGATCAATCACGATCTTTTCGTCACGCTCGGGCAGTCGCTCGAAAGCGCTCATGACAATCCCGCCAATCGTGTCGAAGTCATCGTTGCTGAAGCGGGTGCCAAAGTGTTCGTTGAAATCGGCAATCGGGGTGAAGGCCTTGATCACGAATTCGCCCGGGGCAATTTCCCGGATGAAAGCGTCTTCGTCTTCCTCGAAATCATGTTCGTCATCAATTTCGCCAACGATCTGTTCCAGCGCATCTTCCAGCGTGACCACACCGGCAATGCCGCCGTATTCGTTGACCACGATCGCCATGTGATTTTTCTTGGCACGAAACTCCTTGATCAGACGGTCAAGATGCGTGGACTCGGGCACAAAAAAGGCAGGGCGCAGGAAATCCTTGATCGTGAAGCGCTCGTTGCGCTCTTCCAGGATCAGCTTGAGCAGGTCCTTGGCAAACAGGATGCCGATGACTTCATCGGCGTTGTCGGCATCCAGCACGGGAAAGCGTGAATGGGCGGACTCGATCAGCAGGGGCAGGAAGTCACGGGGCTCCATGTCGGCGCGTACGGCAATCATCTGTGCACGCGGAATCATGATTTCACGTACCTGGCGCTCGGAGACCTGAAGCGTGGCTTCAATGATGCGCAGGGCATCCGGGTCCAGCAGGCCGCGGTCGCCCGCGCTGTGGATCATTTCGGCCAGGTCCTGGCGGTTCTGTGGTTCGCCGCTCAGTGCCAGCGTCAACCGGCTTAACCAGGATTTCGGACTGTCGCCCGACGATCGCCCCTCGCTCATCTTGTTTCCCTTTTTCCTTTCTTCGGTAGTGAAGCCGCCCGCAAGGGCAATGATGCTACATGAATGTGTCGGTTTTATTCGTAGGGATTCTCTATGCCAAGTCGTGACAGGGCTGCCACTTCCAGTGCCTCCATCTCTTCGGCGTCGGCATCGTCGATATGGTCAAAGCCCAGCAGGTGCAGGGTGCCGTGCATGGTCAGGTGGGCCCAGTGTGCCTGTACATCCTTGCCTTGTTCGATCGCCTCGGCGGCGACCACCGGCACGCAGATGACCAGGTCACCCAGCGGCAGGATGTCGAGCTGGTCCTGCAGGAAGTCGGGCAGTTCGCTGGGAAAGGACAGCACATTGGTCGGCTTGTCCTTGTCACGGTATTCATGATTCAGCGTACGGCTTTCGTCCGCATCGACCAGTCGCACGGTGATTTCGGCCGGCTTGTCGTAGCCGGCCTGCTGCAGTGCCGTGGCACACCAGCGGGCAAAGTCGGCTTCGGCGGGCAGGTTGGCCGCTTCAATGGCGAGCTGGAGATCAATCAGGGGCAGGGTAGGTCCGCTCATGCCTGCTCATCCGTGCCCGTTGCCTTTGCAGTTCTGGCGGGGCGGGCATCCCATGCTTCGTAGGCCTCGACAATCACCTGAACCAGACGGTGACGCACGACATCGCGGGCGGTGAAGCGCGTGATGTGAATGCCTTTTACGTCATGCAATACGCGCAGGGCATGTGCCAGTCCGGATTCCTGGCCCTTGGGCAGGTCAACCTGGGTGATGTCGCCGGTGATCACGGCCTTGGAGCCGAAGCCCAGGCGTGTCAGGAACATCTTCATCTGTTCCTTGGTGGTGTTCTGGCCTTCGTCGAGGATGATGAAAGCGTTGTTCAGCGTACGGCCACGCATGTACGCCAGTGGCGCAACTTCGATCACCTGTTTTTCGATCAGCTTGGAAACGCGCTCAAAGCCCAGCATTTCGTAAAGAGCATCGTAAAGCGGACGCAGGTAGGGATTGATCTTTTCCGAGAGGTCGCCGGGCAGAAAGCCGAGCTTTTCGCCAGCCTCGACGGCCGGACGTACCAGCAGTATGCGGCGGATCTCGTCTTTTTCCAGCAGGTGCACGGCAGCAGCAACGGCCAGATAGGTTTTGCCGGTACCGGCCGGGCCGACACCGAAACTGATGTCATGCGCCAGAATGTTTTCGACATAGCGTTGCTGGTTTTCACCACGCGGTTTTACGGCGCCACGACGGATGTGCAGGGTGACGCCAGCCGGATCGGCATCGCTGACGGGGGCGAGCAGGTCATGGTCGTCGCTAGCAATCCCGTCCAGAACACTGTCATCCAGAGTGGACAGTAGCAGGTGCACGGTTTCGGCATCGAGATGATTACGGTCGCGGGTTTCGGCGTACAGCGTTTCCAGTACGTTGGCGGCGGCATTCACTGCAGCAGCGGCACCCTCGATACGGAAATGGTTGCCGCGGCCATGAATGGCGACATCGAGACGTTGTTCAATCAGTTTGAGGTGCTCGTGAAACTGCCCGGAGAGGGCGCTCAGTCGGCGGGGATCATTGGGTTCCAGCGTGAGCTGGCGCCGGGCAACGGCAGTCTGGGTGTTCAAGCGGTGAGGGCTCGGAAATCCGGGGGATCAGAATACCGCAAAGCCGGCCACCCCGTCAGCCTCCGTGTCGGCCATCCGGGCGTGGTCAACCGGTCATGATTATGCTAAACCATGAATATGCGACTAAGTGGTCAGGACGGATTCATGAATGCCTTGCGTAACTCCTCACTCGTAGTGGCCCCGGCGCTCTCCGTCAGCTGGCAGGCCCGCGCCCTCAACATGGCCCTCCGCTACTCCATCAAGCCGGTTCTGGAGCTGGCACCGGTCAGCCCCACCACCATGCGTCTGGCCGACCGCCTGTACGGCGTGGCGGGCGCCTTCCTGCGCCAGTTGCCGCACTTTGTGGAGGCACGGCACGAGGATTTCGGTCATTTTCAGGGGGAGTGGCTGCGGGCGGGCAAGGGGTTGCGGGAAGACAAGGCCATGCTCTACCTGCATGGCGGCGGTTACTGCTTCAGTTCGGCCGAGGCACACCGGCCGCTGACCTGGCGCCTGTCGCGGGCGGCAAAGCGTCCGGTGCTGGCCATCAACTATCGACAGGGGCCGGATCATCATCTGGACCTTGCCCGTGAGGATGCCTTGCGTGCATATGAGCATTTGCTTGATCGAGGTTATGCCCCTGGCAACATCCTGATTGGCGGGGACTCGGCGGGTGGGCACCTGACGCTGGTCACCCTGCAGTCCATCCGGGATGCCGGGCTACCGTTGCCGCGTGCCGGCATGTGTTTTTCGCCCTGGACCGATCTCAGCTGCGAAAGCCCTTCCTACGAGAACAACAGTCAGCATGATCCGATGTTTGCCGCGCGCGCGGTCGCCGAGTTGTCACGACACTTTGCACGTGATCGCGATCCCTATGATCCGAGGGTGTCGCCCCTGCATGGCGACTTTACCGGACTGCCTCCCCTCATGATCACGGCAGGCTCGACGGAAGTCTTGCGTGATGATGCCCGTCGTGCGGCAGAGCGTGCTCGCGAGCATGGCGTGGAGGTGGTGTACGAAGAGTGGCGCAGCATGCCGCATGTGTTCCAGCTGTTTGCCTTCTGGTTGCCGGAGGCACGGGCCGCATACCGGCATATGGCCCGCTTTATCCAGGCCGTCGAGCGCTCACGCTAAGGTGAATCTGATGCAATGATGCGCTAGCATCGGCTTTTCTGGTCTGGCAGTGATCACCGGCATGAAACCGAATTTCTTCAATTTTTTTCTCACCTCAGTTATTGCATGCGGCGCAGCATTGGCTGTTCCTGTTGTGGCGGGACCGATTTATTCGGACGTGGATGCCAATGGCCGCCGTGTTTTCTCCGATGCACAAACCACTTCTTCGAGTGAAGTAAAGCTCAACGAGGGTACGGTGGTGTCGGGCCAGTCCTTGGGGAAAAAAGTGGACTACGCGTACGGTCGACCCGACTCCGGTCGTGGCTCAGCGGCCACGTATCGCCAGGCAAGCCAGCAGGAGGAGAAGAAAAGGGAGTGTGCTGACATGAAGGACACCATGAACAACACGGCCGGCCGGATCAAACTGAATACCGAAAACCGCTATCACCGTGAGTGCATCCTTGGTAACTGACGGTGCGTATTTCTGTTGGTGAGTCTGAGCGAGAATCTGACATAAAGAAGCCCGCACGATGCGGGCTTCTTTATTGGAGCACTATTACAGCGTGTCAGTCTTCAATCCACACTGGTGCATCTGCCCGCAGGGCGTTGATGTTAATTGTGCCGGCAATGTCGAGATCGGCAAAGCGGCCGAGCAGGCTGTCATCCGGCCAGGGGAAGTGCACCAGGCGGTTGTGCTCGGTAACGCCTACCAGATGGTCGTCAAAGCGCTCCGACTTCTTTTCCACCAGCACGCGCTGCCGGGTGCCCACCAGCGACTCGGTCAGGCGTCCGGTGTGCTGCGTAATGCGGTCCTTGAGTATCTGCAGACGTACTTTCTTCACGTCGTCAGGCGTGTCATCAGGCATTTCTGCCGCCGGGGTGCCGGGGCGCTTCGAGTAGATGAAGCTGTAGGAGTGGTCAAAACCCACTTCGGCAATCAGGTCCATTGTTTCTTCAAAGTCACGATCGGTTTCTCCAGGAAAACCGATGATGAAGTCTGACGAGATGAAAATGTCCGGACGCACGGCCTTCAGCTTGCGAATGCGTTCCAGATAATCCGCCGCCGTGTGATTGCGCTTCATGCCGGCGAGCACGGCATTGGCGCCGGATTGCACCGGCAGGTGCAGATGCGACACCAGTTTCGGGGTGTCGGCATAGACGGCAATCAGGTCGTCGTTGAATTCCAGCGGGTGTGACGTGGTATAGCGGATACGGTCGAGGCCGGGAATTTCGGCGACATGGCGCAACAGTTCGGCGAAGGAGCAGATGGTGCCGTCGTGGTGCGGGCCGCGATAGCCGTTCACGTTCTGGCCCAGCAGCGTAACCTCGCGCACGCCCTTGGACGCGAGCACGGCAATTTCAGCAATCACGTCGTCAAACGGGCGCGATACTTCTTCGCCTCGTGTGTAGGGCACGACGCAGAACGTGCAGTATTTGGAGCAGCCTTCCATGATGGAAACATAGGCCTTGAAACCGTCGACGCGGGGCTCGGGCAGATAGTCGAACTTCTCGATTTCCGGAAAGCTCACATCCACGACCGTGATTTTGTTGCCCTTGGGGGCATCCAGCATTTTCGGCAGGCGGTGCAGGGTTTGCGGACCAAATACCAGATCGACGTAGGGCGCGCGTTTCTGGATGCCTTCGCCTTCCTGCGAGGCGACGCAGCCGCCCACCCCGATGACGATGTCCGGCCGTGCTTCTTTCAGCTTGCGCCAGCGCCCCAGCTCCGAGAACACCTTTTCCTGTGCCTTCTCGCGAATGGAGCAGGTGTTGAGGAGCAGCACATCCGCTTCTTCGGGATTGCTGGTCAGCTCCATGCCGTGGGAGTCGCCCAGCAGGTCTGCCATGCGCGAGCTGTCATACTCGTTCATCTGGCAACCCTGGGTTTCGATATAGAGCTTTTTGGCCATGGTTCTGCGCGTCATCGGTAGGGGGGGTATCAAATCAGGCGCGCATTATAGCGATGGGCCGGTGCAGGGGACAGCAACATCGGCTGGACTGTGCGTACACAAAAGCAGACACAAATGGCGGTTTTCCCCGGCGCAACATGCCCGTATCCTAGCCGGTCATATGACAGGGAGTGGCTTGTGCAATCAGGATTCTGGCGTGGGGTGGCAGTGGCGCTGGGGCTTTTGGCCTCGGCGACTGTGTTTGCCAACCCGGACTTTGTCGCAGCCCGCGAAGCGTACCGCAACGGGGATAACCAGACGGTGGCCGAAAAGGCCGAGGCACTGTCGCGTGATCCGCTGGGTATCTATCCACGCTACTGGCTGCTGACGCGGCAGGTGGAGACGGTAACGCCCGAGCAGATGCAGCCCTTCCTGAAGTACTACCAGGGTGCCTGGCTGGCGGAAAAGCTGCGTGCCGAGTGGCTGGCCGTGCTGGGGCGCAAAGGGGAGTGGCCCCTGTTTCGTGAGCAGTATGCCCTGTTGCTGGATGCGCCCGCGCAGGATCTGCGCTGTTATTCCTACAGTGCCCGTCTTGCTGCGGGCGACAAGAACGTACTGGCCGACGCGCGCGAAGCGCTCTGGTTCACTGCCCGGGACCTGCCGGCAGCGTGCAATGCCATCCTGCAGGCGCTGCAGGACTCTCCGGTGCTGACCGATGCTGATCGCTGGGCGCGCTTGCGCCTTGCGCTGCAGGCCAATGCCCATGGGCTGGCTCGGCATCTTGCCGGCCTGCTCGGACGGACACTCACCGCCGCTGAGCTGCAGTCCATCGTATCCGCTCCTTCGACGTATCTGGGCAAGGCATCGCTGGACACCCGTCTGGATCGCGAGCTGGCCGTGTTTGCCCTGGGGCGCTTGTCGCGCTCCGACCGTGATGCGGCAGCCGCCCTGCTGGAAAAACGGCAGGCTGCGCTTGGCGAGGAAGCGGCTGCCTATGCCTGGCAGCAGCTGGGTCTGACGGCTGCCCGCAAGCTTGATCCGCGGGCACTGGACTGGATGGCCATGGCCGATGGCAAGACCACCTGGACGGATGAGCTGCTGGAGTGGCGCATCCGCATGGCATTGCGGGCAGGCAACTGGGAGCTGGCCCTGCGCAGTATCCGTCAGCTCAGTGACCAGACCCGTCAGCAGCGCAGCTGGCAATACTGGGAGGCCAGGGCACTTGAGGCGCGCAAGGCCATGCCTGGCGCCAGTCGCATTTTTGCCACGCTGAGTCTGGATGACGACTATTACGGCCTGCTGGCGCGTGATCGTCTGGGGCCGCTGATGGGGCCCGGCAATACGGCGTATCGCGTGACAGAGGATGACAAACGCAAGGTGCAGACGCATGCCGGACTGCAACGGGCGCTGGCACTGAATGGCATGGGGTTTCGTACGGAAGCCGTGCGGGAATGGAACTGGGCATTGCGCGGGGCAGATGACCGCCTGCTGTTGGCCGCGGCCGAGGCGGCCAACGATGTCGGCTGGTATGACCGGGCCATCTATGCCGCAGACCGGACAAAGCAGCTGCACAACTACAGCCTTCGCTATCTGGCGCCCTATCGTGAGGTGACGCGAGGCTATGCGCAGGAACTTGGTCTGGACGAGTCCTGGGTGTATGGGCTGATTCGCCAGGAAAGCCGTTTTGTGTCGTCTGCACGTTCATCGGTAGGGGCGGGCGGGCTGATGCAGGTCATGCCGTCAACGGCACAATGGGTGGCCAACCGCATGGGCATCAAGTACCACAGTGGCATGGTGAACGAGGTGGGGACCAATGTGCAGCTGGGCACCTACTACATGAAACATGTGCTGGAGACGCTCAGTAACCAGCCAGTGCTGGCCACCGCGGGTTATAACGCCGGGCCGAGCCGTGCCCGTGGCTGGCAGCCTGCCGATGCTCCCATGGAGGCAGCGATCTACATTGAAAGCATTCCCTTCCTGGAAACGCGTGACTATGTGAAAAAGGTGATGGCCAATGCGGTTGCCTACAGCATGACGTTCGGGGAAAAGCGGACATCGCTGACGACCCGTCTGGGGGCCATTCCTCCTCGCAATCAGGTGATCCCCGAGTCTGAGCCAGAGCCCGATCTCGCACAGACGGCCACTGAATAAAGTGATGTGTACATGAACAGATTTCCCGTTGGCCGGATTATTTCACTTGTTGTCATTGCGTTGGCTCTGATGGTCGCGTTGCTGGCCGGCTGGCGCTATTTTGTGCTGAGCCGGGCGGCGGATGCCTTGCCGGTGAATACCCGCATGGGTGGGGACTTTGTCCTGCCCTCAACGCGCGATGTGCCACTGGAGTTACGGCAACTGCGCGGCAAGGTGGTGCTGCTGAACTTCGGTTTTGCGTCGTGTCCGGACGTCTGTCCGACCGTGCTGGCACGCTTGCGGCAGGTGATTGGAGAGCTGGGGCCGGATGCTGCCCGTGCCCAGGTCGTGTTTGTCTCGTTCGATCCGGCACGCGACACGATGGCACATTTGAAAGGCTATGTGGCCCACTTTCATCCGGACATCATTGGTGCCACAGGCAGTGATGCGGAGATTGCGGCTGTTGCCAAAAAATATGGTGTGGTCTATCTCAAGGAAGACACGGGCTCGGCCGCAGGCTATGGTTTTGCCCACAGCGATTACATTTATCTGCTCGATACCGAAGGGCGGGTACGCAAGCTTTATGACAATCAGGCCCCCACGACGCAGATCAGTGCGGATGTGAGAACCCTGCTTGCCGCAGATGGTGTGTTCTGACGAATGACAGGGGTGGCATGATGGGTTTCAAACGAGGCATGTGGATGCTGGTGATGCTGTTGCCCCTGTCTGTGCAGGCAGCAGGCAATAATGATGCGCCTCCTGTGCAGGTGATGTCTGCCTGGGTGCCGGAGCCGCCGTCGGTGTCGAGGAATGCAGCGGCCTATGTCACGGTGCTGGGCGGCGGGCAGGATGACATCCTGCTGGGCGCCAGCAGTCCGGTTGCCGAGGTGGTCGAGCTGCATGAAACCAGTGTGGCGGGCGGTGTGTTGCGCATGCGTCCGGTGGCGGCACTGCCGGTGTCTGCGCGGCAGCGTATCGAGTTCAGTCCTGGCGGACTGCACTTCATGCTGATCAACCTGAACAAGCCCTTGCGTGTGGGTGAAAAGGTGCCACTGGAGCTGCACTTCGAGAAGTCCGGTCGCATCAGGACCGAGGCGGAAGTGCGGTCATTGCCACCCACGCCGGCGGCTGGTGCCGGAGACATGCATCACCACAGCCATCATTAAACGCATCAATTCCCCTGTTTTTTTCATGGGAATATGGTCCGGTCGTATTTTTGTTGCGATAACGCCCCGGTTCGCAATGTCGGCTTTTTTTCAAACAGCACGGATGCTAGCTTCGTTTGCTCATCTGGCCTGACTGCCTCTCCAGCCTGCCGTTCTGGCGGATTTTCATGAGAAATCCGCAGGACTACCCTAGGCTGTAAGCAGCACCACCCTATCCGTTTTGACTGTATATCCAGGAGCGCATCATGCGTCACAGGACTTTCCTGCTTCCCGTTTTTTCCACGGTACTGATGACGGCCATGCTGGCTGGTTGCGGCAAGCAGGAGCAGGCGGCCGGTGGTCCCGGTGGCGAGATGCCGCCGGCTGAAGTAGGAGTGGTGACAATCACGCCGGGCAAGCTGGCCCTGACCTCGGAGTTGCCGGGGCGTCTGGAGGCATTGCGCACAGCCGATGTGCGGGCCCGTGTATCCGGCATTGTGCTGGAGCGCGTCTTTCGTGAAGGCTCTGATGTGCGTGCCGGCGATGTGCTCTACCGGATTGATGCAGCACCGTACCGTGCGACATACGATAGCGCCCGTGCGGCGCTGGCCCGCGCCGAAGCAGCACAGATCGATGCACGCATGCGTGAAGAGCGGGCGCAGTCCCTGATCGGCAAGAAAATGATCAGCCAGCAGGATTTTGATTCGGCCGTGGCCAATGCCCGTGCCACACAGGCAGATGTCATGGCGGCAAAGTCAGCGCTGGAGTCGGCTCGTCTCAATCTGGAATACGCCACGGTGCGTGCCCCTATTTCCGGCCGCATTGGTCGTGCTCTGGTGACGGAAGGTGCCCTGGTCGGGCAGGGCGAAGCCACGCCGCTGGCCGTCATCCAGCAGCTTAATCCCCTGTATGTGAATTTCACCCAGTCCAGCACCGAAGTCCTGAACCTGCGCAAGGCACTGGATGCCGGCGAGGTGAAGGGTGTGGGACGGCAGGCGGAAGTGCAGGTGGTGATGGAGGACGGCAGCGTCTATCCGCATGCCGGCAAACTGCTTTTCTCTGATCTGGCCGTAGACCCGGCAACTGGCACCGTCGCATTGCGTGCCGAAGTCCCCAATCCTGATGCCTTCCTTCTGCCCGGCATGTTTGTGCGTGCCCGTGTGCAGCAGGCCGTGGCCGAGCAGGGGATTACGGTGCCGCAGCGCGGCTTGCAGCGTGGCCCGCAAGGTGCGTTCGTGATGGTGGTGAAGGATGGCAAGGCGGAAGTGCAGCCGGTCACCACCGGGGCAGCGCAGGGCGATGTCTGGGTGATCATGTCCGGGCTCAAGGGTGGAGAGCAGGTGATTGTGGAAGGCCTGCAAAAAGTGAAGCCGGGGGCACCGGCCAAGGCCGTGCCGTTTGGTGCGGTACCGCCAGCCTCGCCTGCGGCGACGAAGTAACAGGAGCCGACACTCATGGCCAGTTTTTTTGTGGATCGCCCGGTATTTGCCTGGGTGATCGCCCTCATCATCGCGCTGGCAGGCATCCTGTCCATTCGTGGATTGCCGGTGTCGCAGTACCCCTCCATTGCGCCGCCTGCCATTGCGGTATCGGCAAGCTATCCGGGTGCTTCCGCGCAAACCCTTGAAGATACGGTTACTGCCGTCATCGAACAGGAAATGAACGGCGCCGAGGGACTGCAGTACATGTACTCCACCTCGGAGTCTTCCGGCACAGCCAGCATCACGCTGTCTTTCAAACCTGGCGTTGATATCAACATGGCCAGTGTGGAAGTGCAGAACCGTCTGAAGCGTGTGGAGTCGCGTCTGCCGGCTGAAGTGCGTGCGCAGGGCATTCGTGTCGACAAGGCGGCCAACAATTTCCTGATGTTCGTGATTCTTGCCTCGACTGACGGCAAGCTGTCGCGTACCGATCTGGCCAATTACGCCAGCGCCAGCATTATTGATCCCTTGCGTCGCGTGGAGGGCGTGGGTGATGTCACGCTGTTCGGTTCCGAATATGCCATGCGTATCTGGCTGGAGCCGGCAAAGCTGACCGGCTTCAACCTTACGGCATCGGATGTCACTGCGGCCATTCGTGACCAGAATGTGCAGGTGACCGGTGGTGCGCTGGGCGGTTTGCCGGCCGTGGCGGGCCAGGCGCTGAACGCGACGGTGGTGGTGCCGCAGTCACGACTCTCCACCCCTGAACAGTTTGGCAACATCATCCTGCGTGCCAATCCGGATGGATCGGTTGTGCGTCTGCACGATGTTGCACGGGTGGAGCTGGGTGCTGCGGATTATTCCGTGGAAGCGCGCCTGAATGGCAAGCCGGTTGCCGGCATGGGCATCAAGCTCACGCCGACGGCAAATGCGCTGGCCACGGCCACGGCAGTGAAGGCCAAGATGGCCGAACTCAAGCCGTACTTTCTGGAGGGCATGGATTACAAGGTGCCCTATGACACGTCCCGGTTTGTGAAGATTTCCATTGAGGAAGTGGTCAAGACGCTGGTGGAGGCAATCATCCTTGTCTTCCTGGTGATGTATCTCTTTCTGCAGAACCTGCGTGCCACGATCATTCCGACGATTGTGGTGCCGGTGGCATTGCTTGGCACCATGGCAGCCATGCTGGTCTTCGGCTTTTCCATCAACGTGCTGACCATGTTCGGCATGGTGCTGGCCATCGGTATCCTGGTGGACGATGCCATTGTGGTGGTGGAAAACGTCGAACGCATCATGAGTGAAGAGGGACTGTCTCCCCGCGAAGCGACGCGCAAGGCGATGGGACAGATTACCGGGGCCATTATCGGCATCACGCTGGTGCTGGTGGCGGTATTCATTCCGATGGCGTTTTTCACCGGCTCTGTCGGCAACATCTACCGGCAGTTCTCGTTGTCACTGGTGGCCTCGATTGCGTTCTCTGCCTTGCTGGCACTGACGCTGACACCTGCATTGTGCGCCACCCTGCTCAAGCCCATCGAGAAGGGACATCAGCACGCAAAGTCCGGTTTCTTCGGCTGGTTCAATCGCAGTTTTGCGCGTACGACAGAAGGCTATCAGGGGCTGGTGGCTCGCATCATCGGCAAGACGGGGCGCTGGATGCTGGTGTATGGCGTCATTCTTGTGGTGGTCGGCCTGCTGTTTGTGCGCTTGCCGTCGTCCTTCCTGCCGGAAGAAGACCAGGGCTATTTCCTCAACGTCATCATGCTGCCGGCAGGTGCAACGCAGGAGCGCACGCTCAAGGTGCTGGGTCAGCTGGAGAACTATTACACCCAGGCAGAAAAGAATGTTGATGAAGTGGTGACGGTGGCTGGTTTCAGCTTTTTCGGGCGCGGCCAGAACGGCGGTATTGCCTTCACGACACTCAAGCCATGGGATGAGCGCACCACACCGGACTCACATGTTTCTGCGGTGGTTGGCCGGGCGTTCGGTTATTTCATGAGCGTGAAGGATGCGATTATCTTTCCGCTGAATCCGCCGCCAATTCCCGAGCTTGGCAACTCCTCGGGCTTTGACTTCCGCTTGCAGGACCGCAGTGGCATGGGGCATGCAAAGCTGATTGATGCGCGCAACATGATGCTGGGCATGGCCTCGCAGAGCAAGGTGGTGACCGGTCTCCGGCCGGAAGGGCAGGAAGACACACCGCAGCTGCAGGTGGATGTGGATCGCGAGAAGGCCCGTGCACTCGGTCTGCAACTGGCGGATGTCAACTCGATGCTGGCGGTTACCTTCGGCTCATCCTATGTGAATGATTTTGTGCGCGAAGGCCGTATCCAGAAAGTGATTGTGCAGGCGAAGGCGCCGGAGCGCATGTTGCCGGAAGACATCATGAAGCTGCGCGTGCGCAACGCGTCCGGAACCATGGTGCCCTTCTCTGCGTTTTCGAATTCGCACTGGGTCATGGGCTCGCCCGGACTCGAGCGTTACAACGGGTTTCCGTCGGTGAAGCTTTCAGGCAGTGCGGCACCCGGGTTGAGTACGGGTGAGGCGATGGCAGAAATGGAAGCCATCTTCGCCAAGCTGCCGCCGGGTTTTGGCTATGAGTGGTCAGGTCAGTCCTACGAGGAGCGGCTCTCCGGTGCGCAGGCACCAGCGTTGTATGCCTTGTCGATTCTGGCTGTGTTCCTGGTGCTGGCCGCGCTGTATGAATCCTGGTCGATTCCGCTGGCCGTGATTCTGGTGGTGCCACTCGGGGTGTTTGGTGCCTTGATGGGTGTCACGTTGCGCGGCATGCCGGATGATGTGTATTTCAAGGTGGGCCTGATTGCGGTGGTGGGTTTGTCAGCGAAAAACGCCATCCTGATCATCGAGTTTGCCAAGGACCTGCAGGCACAGGGCAAGGGATTGATCGAGGCGACACTGGAGGCGGTGCATTTGCGTTTCCGCCCGATCCTGATGACCTCGCTGGCATTCATTCTGGGCGTGTTGCCGCTGGTGCTGGCGAGTGGTGCCGGTTCTGCCAGCCAGCGCGCCATTGGCACGGGCGTCATGGGCGGCATGATTACGGCGACGCTGTTTGCCGTCTTCCTGGTGCCGGTGTTTTTTGTGGTGGTGCGACGGCTGTTCAAGGTCAGCGAGCGGCAACGCAAGCTGTATGCCCATGAGTCTGACGGGGAAGACAAACCGTCATCACACGCCTGATGGTATGCAGATTAAAAGAGGCCCGGTAATCCGGGCCTCTTTTTTATGGCGACTTCGCCTGTATCATGCGGTTCAGTTTTTTAATCAGGCCTCTGTGCAAGGATGTACCCATGAGGAGTTTCCCCCGGTTTCTGGTTTCACTGTTGTTTGTGCTGGGTTTGCTGGCGGCTGGCATGGCGAATGCCAATGGCAGTCGCTGCGAGCGACCACGGTTGAAGACGGCGCAATCGCTGCCTGTTGCTGCACCCGGTGAGGTGACTGTTGCGACACAGAACCTGTGGCGGCTGTTTGATGATGTTGATAACGGCGGGGAAGTGGCCTCGCCTGAAAAATACCGGCTAAAGCTGGGCAAGCTGGCACACCAGATGGTGGATGTGTTGCAGGTGCCGGATGTTGTCGCAGTACAGGAAGCTGAAAACCAGGCGGTGCTGCGTGCACTGGCGGCGGAGGTTGCCCGGCAGTCAGGACGGCGGCCCTATCAGGCCATGCTGGTCGAGGGTCAGGATCCGGGCGGTATTGATGTCGGTTTTCTGGTGCGGCCCGACTGGAAGGTGCAGTCAGTAACGCCGTTGCTCGCGGGCCTGCGCATAGATGGCAAGCCGCTGTTTGACCGGCCGCCACTGCATCTGGTGGTGCTGGATGACAAGGGCGGCAAGCTTGAGCTGATCAATGTCCACCTCAAGTCCCTGCGCGGCTCCGACAAGCCGGCCAAGGCCCTGAAAATTGCCGAGAAGCGCCGGCAGCAGGCGGCTGCACTGGCTGGCTGGTGGCGGCAGTACCAGCAGGTGCATCCGCAAGCGCAGGTGCTGATGCTGGGAGACTTCAATGCCACACCGGAAGTGCTGGGGAATGTGGATGTTCTGGGCAAGCTGCAGGCAGCGGGCCTGAGCATGCTGGGTCAGCGGCTGCCCGAGGCAGAACGCTACAGCTATGTCTTCCAGTGTCGCCCCGATCTTATCGACAATATCCTTGCCAGCCCTGCGCTGGTGCCGCGCGTCAATTCGGTGCGGGCCAGTCGCGGTAATGCAGACGCCCACCGGAGCATGGTAAAAGTGACGGACTCCGCCGTGGGCAGTTCGGATCACGATGCGCTGCTTGTCTATCTGCGGCGGTAGGGCTTCGTTTAGGGTTTCGTTCAGACAGCACTTTTTCACCAGGCACAGGATTTTCGCATGGCAGACAAACCTTCCCGTCGTCACGAACCGCACCTGCGGGTGGAAAAGCCGCGTGACCGCTTGCTGGCCCGTCCGGCGCATCGTTATCCGGTGACGGAGCACTGCAACGGGGAGCAGTTTTTCAACACTGCCGTACCGGCACGTGACCTGGGACAGGTATTTACCTGGCTACGCAATCGCCAGCCCTCGCGCTGGCCGGGCTGGGTGGAAAACGAAAAATTTACACTGCCACCGGAACGTCACTCCACCCAGATTCGCGACTGGCGCGTGACGTTCATCAATCATGCCACCATGTTGCTGCAGATCGGTCCGTACAACCTGCTGACCGATCCGGTGTGGTCCGAGCGGGTGAGCCCGTTCAGTTATGTCGGTCCGCGCCGTGTGCGTGCGGCGGGTGTTGCCTTGCAGGATCTGCCCCCGATTGACGTGGTGCTGCTCAGTCACAACCATTATGACCATCTCGATCTGGCGACACTGAAGTGGCTGGAGCGACGGGATCATCCGCACATTGTTACCGGTCTGGGCAATGCCGCACTCTTGCATGCGAATGGCATCAGGCATGTCAGCGAGCTTGACTGGTGGCATCACATCACGCATGGCGACATCAAAATCCATTTTGTGCCGGCGCAGCATTTTTCCGGTCGCGGTTTGCGTGACCGTGACATGAGCCTGTGGGGCGGGCTGTGGGTGGAGACATCAGCGGGCGCCATGTTCTTTGCCGGGGATACCGGTTACGGCCCGCACTTCCGCGAAATACGGGAACGCCTCGGCAAGCCGCGACTGGCACTGTTGCCGATCGGCGCGTATGAGCCTTACTGGTTCATGGGGCCGGTGCACATGAATCCGGATGATGCCGTGAAGGCGCATCAGGATCTGGATGCGGATGTGTCTGTGGCTATCCATTTCAATACCTTCCAGCTCACTGACGAAACCATCGATCGCCCGGTCAGGGATCTGGCGGAGGCCCTGCAAAAGCATGGGGTAGCGCCCGCCCGCTTTGTCGTGCTGAAAGAGGGAGAGGGCAAGGTCCTGTAGTCCTGCTCCAGGCCATTAATCAGTCTGGTGACCATGGGTCTTGCTTCTAGACGGTCGGTCTACTAGAGTGGCCATATTGATTCAGGGCATGACCATGCGTAACGACACCCCCTACAGGGACACCCGTGAGCACTTGCTGGCTACTGGCGAAGCCATTATCCGGGGCAAGGGTTTTGCAGCGGTTGGTCTGGCCGAGATTCTGGCCGGGGCCGATGTGCCCAAGGGCTCGTTCTACCACTACTTCAAGTCCAAGGAAGCGTTTGGCGTGGACATGCTGGTGCGGTATTTCGAGCACTATGCCCGCCAGTTCGACAAGCTGATGTCGAGGCCGGACGGCACGGCACGCGAGTGCCTGCTGGATTATTACCGGCGCTGGGCCAGCCATGAGGCCGGTAACTGCCAGCAGGCCTGCCTGGCCGTGAAACTGTCTGGTGAAGTATCGGACTTGTCCGAGCCTATGCGCGAGGCGCTGGTCGCGGGCATGCAGCAGGTAGAGGCACGTCTGGCGGCAGCCATACGCAATGGCCAGGCCGATGGCTCGCTTGATGCTGCGCTGGATGCGCCGGCCGTGGCAGCGGCGCTGTATACGTTGTGGGCTGGTGCGGAGTTGATGGCCAAGGTGCAGCGTTCATCCGTGCCACTGCAACAGGCGCTGAAGCAGACGGAGATGCTGCTGTCACCACCTGCGGCGCACTGAGAAACCCGTAATGCAGGGTACGGATCATTTTGCAGCTGAATATTTTTACGCACGAACAGTAATCAATGGCACCAGCCATTTTTTTAACCGCAAGACTAGTCGATTGGTCTAGTCAGGATTCAGCAGGAGAGACATATGTCCGGCAAACTTTTTACCCCGGTAACCATCGGTGGTTTTACCCTGCCCAACCGCGTGCTCATGGCACCGCTGACGCGCATGCGTTCCAGTCAGCCGGGTGATGTACCCAATGAACTGATGCAGGCCTATTACGTGCAGCGCGCCAGCGCCGGGATGATCATTGCCGAGGCCACACAGATTTCGCCACAGGGCAAGGGTTACATGGATACACCCGGTATCTACAGTGCCGAGCAGGTGGCGGGCTGGAAAAAAATCACGCGGGCCGTGCATGAGGCCAACGGCCATATCTGCCTGCAGCTCTGGCATGTCGGGCGTGTGTCACATCACTCGCTGCAGCCGAACCAGCAGTTGCCGGTGTCGGCCTCTGCCATACCCTATGAAAACCGCACGACTGTGCGTGGTGAGGATGGCAAGGTCACCCGTGTGGCCTGTGATACCCCGCGCGCACTGGAGCTGACCGAAATTCCCGGACTGATCGAGGACTACCGTCGTGCGACAGTAAACGCCCGCGAGGCCGGTTTCGACATGGTCGAAGTGCATGCCGCCCATGGCTATCTGCTGCACCAGTTCCAGTCGGCCACCAGTAACCAGCGTACAGACGCTTACGGCGGCTCACTGGAGAACCGTGCGCGCCTGACACTGGAGGTGCTGGATGCCGTGATTGGTGCATGGGATGCAGCGCATGTCGGCATCCGCATCTCGCCGCTGGGTATTTTCAACGGCCTCGATGATCGTGATGGCCTGGACATGGGTCTGTATCTGGCCGAGCAGTTTGCCCTGCGCGGTATTGGTTACCTGCACTTGTCCGAGCCGGACTGGGCCGGTGGTCCGGCACTGAACGAGGAGTTCCGTCTCGCCCTGCGTGCCCGCTTCCCCGGCATCATCATTGCGGCAGGCAGTTACTCGGTGGAAAAGGCTGAAGGATTGCTGGAGAAGGGCTTGATTGATGCTGCGGCATTCGGTCGTCCGTTCATTGCCAATCCGGATTTGCCGCAGCGCTTGCGCAAGGGTGCCGATCTTAATGCGGTCAATGCAGCCACCCTCTATGGTGGCGGTGCCGAGGGTTATACGGATTATCCCGCGCTGGCCTGACAGCTTGCCCGAATGAACTAGAAACCGGCCGCCATGGCCGGTTTTTTCTTGCCCGCCGTGATGCTTCGCTGGTCATGGGCATGATCATAGCCATGCTCCGGGCTTATTGCCTGAAGGGCACTGATGTGGCCCCCATGGCCAATGCATGAGCCTGCATCGTCCTTGTCGCCGGCCGTTGCTTTTGGGATTCTTGAATTACTACAACAAGACCCTTGCGGCCCCTATGAAACGTCTCCCTGTCTATGATGCGCTGGTCATTGGCGCAGGCATCAGCGGTTCCAATATTGCCTCGCGCCTGCAGGCGGCCGGCATGAAGTGCCTGCTGCTGGAAGCCGGCCACTGGTTCAATCGCCACACCTATCCGCGCAATGAGCGCGACAGCAACGCCAGCCTGTTCTGGGGTGGCGGCATGGAGCTGAATACCTCCACGACCATGGCTATCCTGCGCCCGAAAGTGGTGGGTGGCGGCTCCATCGTGAACCAGGCCTTGCTGGATGAATTTGACGGGAGTGCATTTGACAGCTGGCGCGCGCAGTCCGGCATCGATTTTCTGCGGCCGGAGGTTTTTGCGCCGGTCTATGAGCAGATCAGGAAAGACATTCCCAACGAGAAACTGGATCACGCCTTTGATAATGGCAACGCCCGCATCTTTCGTGAGGGGCTGACGGCCTGCGGTTATGAAACAACCAGCCTGACGCGCGCACAGCGAGGTTGCCGGTTTGAGGAAGGCAACGACTGTATCGAGTGTCTTGGCGGCTGCCGTCTGGACAGCAAGCAGAGTACGCCCGTCGCGGTACTGCCCAAGGGCTTTGAACATGGCCTTCAACTGCTGGCGGATTGTGAGGTGACGCAGATTGTGCCGGGTCGGGATGTGCAGCGTGTGTATGCGCAGCATCCGGTGTACGGCGCCCTGCGTTTTGAAGCAAAACGGATTGTGTTGGCCTCGGGTGCGATCGGAAATTCAAAACTGTTGCTTGGCTCTGCCGGCTTTGCAGAAAAGTTGCCGATGCTGGGCCATAACTTCTGGACGCATCCGCAGTACATGATGTTCGGTGTTTATGACAAACCGGTACACGCCTGGAAGGGGCCGATGCAGTCATGGAAGACATCCGATCCGCGTTTCCGTGCCAAGGGTTTCAAGCTTGAGAACGTCTTTGCGCCACCCGTAGCCGTGTCCATGCTGCTGCCAGCACTCGGCCGGGAGCTGGCGCGGGACATGCGCAAGCTCGATAGCCTCGCCTCGATTGAAGTGGCGGTGCGCGATGTGACGCCAGGCCGGATCACTCGTGCTGCCAACGGAGGCGTGACAATTTACAAGGAGCTTGGCGAGGAAGAAAGGCTGCGTGTTGATGCCGGCAAGGACATCATCCGTGAAACCTTCGCCAGCACCGGTGCCAAACGTGTCATTGATGGCAAGTTCGGCATTGGCCTGCATCTGATGGGAGGTCTTTGCCTCAACCAGAATGCAAGCGGTGGCTGTATAGCACCGGATTTTCGTCTGCATGATTTTCCCGGCATCTGGTGTGCCGACTCGTCCAGCTTTCCGACCGCTCCCGGCATCAATCCGTCGCTGACCATCATGGCGCTGGCCCGACTGGCGACCACAAGCATTCTGGAGTCCGCATGAACGCCACGCGTTACCTGACCGCACGTGAAGTGTCGGCGCTGAACCGTCTGGGCGATATCCTGTGCCCCGGTGATGAGGTGCTGCCCTCGTTTTCTGCCACGGGTGCCGTTGCCGGCTTTGATGACATGGCGGATTACATGGTGGTGTCTGATCGTGAAGACCTGAAACTGCTGCTGACCGTATTTTCATTTCTTCCGACGTTCATGATCCACCTCCTGTTGTCGCTTTTTGGCAGCATGGAGCGCCTGCCAGGTGCGCCAGGGTCACTGGGCCGATTGGTGATGTTCGGACTCAAGGGTGTGGTGACGACCCTGTATTACGGTTTTGCCGACAATGATGGCAAAAGCGGAGAGCGCGTGAGGCAGACGCTGGGATGGGATGCCGCCATCCGTTCGCCGGTTTCCCACCATGATGATCTGGTCAATCCCGAGGAAGTGAATCCCATGAATCAGGCCGTACAGGCTGCACCCGTGGATGCGGCGGCAGTGTTTTCCCGTGTGCATCAGGCACAGCCGGCATTGCGTGCACTCAGTGTGCGTGAGCGTCTGGCATATGTGCAGCGGCTCAATAACCTGGTGCGTGACGAGCGTGAGGCGATCATTTCACGTGTTCAGTCCGAGACAGGAAAATCCCGCACCGATGCCCTGATATCGGAAATATTCCCGCTGCTGGAGCACTTTGAATTTCTGCTCAAGTACGCCGAAAAAGCACTGGCGGATGAAACGGTACCTACGCCGCTGGCGATGATGGGCAAGAAGTCGAAAATATTCTACGAGCCGATGGGCACGATTCTGGTGATCTCACCCTGGAACTATCCGCTGTATCAGGCGCTCACACCCATTACGGTGGCGCTGGTAACAGGTAATACCGTGGTCTACAAACCCTCCGAATTCACCCCACTGGAAGGGCTCGTGGAATCGCTGCTGGAGCGTGCCGGCGTGCCGGAGGACTGGGTGCAGATTGTGTATGGCGCCGGTGATGTGGGCAGCCAGTTGATTGACCAGCGCCCGGACAAGATTTTCTTTACCGGCTCGGTGGCCACCGGCAAGAAAATCATGGCCCAGGCCAGCAGGCAGCTGGTTCCGGTAGAGCTGGAGCTGGGCGGCAAGGACCCCATGCTGGTGTTTGATGACGTCAATGTTGAGCGTGCCGTGCAGGGTGCCCTGTGGGGGACGCTGACCAACACCGGCCAGAGTTGTACCAGTGTCGAACGTCTCTATGTGCAGCGCCGTATCTATAATGATTTCCGTGACCGTCTCGTGGCGGCAGCACGCCAGATAACGCTGGGAGTGGACAGGGATGGCAATGCCGACATGGGGCGCATGACCAGCCCGCGTCAGGTTGCCATCGTCAGTGATCTGGTCAGTGATGCAAAAGCGCAGGGTGCCACGCTGCTGTGTGGCAGCGAGTGGGATGGCAGAAGCGACTTCATTCCGCCCATCATCGTCGAAGGTTCTACGCATGCCATGCGTATCAATCAGGAAGAATTGTTCGGGCCGGTAGTGACGATTTTTCCGTTTGATACCGAGGAGGAAGCGATTCGTCTTGCCAATGATTCGGCCTTCGGGTTGTCCGCCAGTGTCTGGTCGGCAGACAAGGCGCGTGCCGAGCGGGTTGCCAGGGCGCTGGTGACGGGTAATGTCTCGATCAACAATGTGATGCTGTCGGAAGGCAACCATGCATTGCCATTCGGTGGTGTGAAAGACTCCGGCATTGGTCGCTACAAGGGAGTGCATGGCCTGCGCGGTTTCTGCAACCAGAAGTCGGTGCTGATTGATGGCAACAGCAAGAAGATAGAGGCCAACTGGTATCCCTATACGGCGAAGAAATACGGTCTTTTCGGGCAGTTGACGCAGGCGCTGTTCAGTCACGGCCCCATGGCGCTGGTGAAATTTGCCCTCAGCGGCATGTCGCTGGAAGGCTATAGCCAGAAAGCAAAGCGCGGTGAATAAATACCTGCTGCTGGCTAATTGCTGCAGTCGGGAGCAGGATCACGCAAGACAAGAGATTGACTGATTTTATGGCTGCGCCAACCTACCCACGATACAAGTCATTACTCGCCAACGAGCGCCTGCCAGCGGCATTCATTGATCTGGACGCGCTGGAGGCGAATGCCCGTCTCATGCTTGAATCGGGCGGATCGTTGCCTATCCGGGTTGCCTCCAAGTCGGTGCGCAGTGTGGCGATGCTCAGACATGTGTTTTCACTGAGCAACCGCTTTCAGGGGCTGCTTTGTTTCAGCGCAGAGGAAGCAGTATTCCTTGCCGGTGAGGGTTTTGATGATCTGGTCGTGGCCTATCCAACGGTGCAGGAGGCCGCTGTACGTGCCGTATGCGAGTGCGTTCAGAAAGGCACCCGCATCAGCCTCATGATCGACAGCCCGGCACACATCGACAGGCTTGCCGCAATTGCACGTGACTATTACCAGCCTCTACCGGTTGTCATGGACATCGACATGGCATCGGACTTTCCGGGGCTGCATTTTGGCGTCTGGCGTTCACCAGTGCGTAGCAAGGAAGCGGTACTGGGTTTGTGGAAGCTGATTAAGCAGTATCCGCAGTTGGTGCTGGATGGCGTGATGGGGTACGAAGCGCAACTGGCTGGCGTGGGTGATGCCATGCCAGGCCACGCGGTGAAGAATGCAGTCATCCGTTTTCTCAAAAGCCTGTCAGCGCCGGAGGTGTTTGCCCGGCGCGCCATGCTGGTGGATGCCTTGCGCCGCGAGAATGCCGAACTGCGTTTTGTGAATGCCGGTGGTACCGGCAGTCTGCGTAAAAGTATTACCGACAGTAGTATTACGGAACTGGCCGCCGGCTCGGGATTTTATTGTCCTACCCTTTTTGATAATTACCGGGGACTGCGATTGCAGGCAGCGGCTTTTTTTGCGCTGGAAGTGTCGCGTATTTCATCCCCAGGGCGCGTGACCTGTCTGGGGGGCGGTTATGTGGCTTCCGGCGCTGCCGGCATGGAGAAATTGCCCCAGCCTTATCTGCCGTTTGGCCTTAAGCTGGACAGCAACGAGGGCACAGGAGAGGTGCAGACGCCGCTGCGGGTGCCTTCGGATATCAAGCTGAAGGTAGGCGATCCGGTGGTTTTCAGGCATGCCAAGGCGGGTGAATTGTGCGAGCGTTTCAACGAGTTGCTGCTGGTGCGCGGCACTACGATTGAAGCCCGTGTGCCTACCTATCGAGGACAGGGGCAGTGTTTCGTTTAACACGCAGGCTCAATTACTGCATAAAAGTCCCGGCACATTGCCGGGACTTTTCTTTTCAGCTTCTGTACCAGCGCACCAGGGCTTCGTGCCGGTACCGTTTGCGCAGTTCGCCCTGCGGTAGCCATTTCTCATGGGCACAGGCCGCCTCGATCAGAAAATCAAACAGGGTGATATGACGGCGCAAGACGCGTTCCTGCCGGTGCGGCAGGATCGGATTGAAATGGCCGAACCACGAGAAAAGCTGTCGCGGGTTTTTCTTCATCCACAGCCAGGATCCCATTTCCAGCGTAAACGGCAAAAAGGTCCCGTCATGTGACGATAGGTATTCATCATAAAGAAAATCCCACAGGTCGCCGTGTGTCGTGTAGCTCACCGACTGTGGTTCCATGATGTAGAAGCTGTGGTTGGGGTAGGTGCGGTTGAACAGGGCACGCAGGGCAAAGGCATCGGGCAGGTTGGGGGCCGGCTCCGTACTGCGTGCGTAGGGAAACCAGATGCGGTCACGAAAACCAAAGCCGGAGTGACAGTCCATGGCCATGGAAAAGGCATGGCTGTGCAGCCGCTCACGTACAACACGAAATAGTGCCTGCGCCTCGACGGGAACCTCATCCCCGACGCGACCCCGGTACCAGGGCAGTCGCTCGCTGAAACGGTGACCGCCGACCAGAAAGGGAACCCGGCCGTTTGCATCCTGAGGGGCGCTGCGCATTAGGTCCACACCCGCGGGATTGGCGCGTGTGCTGAGCAACAGTCCACCGGGATTCACCATCGGCATGAACACCAGCCTCATCCTGCCGAGCAGGCTGGCGAAGTGCTCGTCCCACTCCAGTCGCGTCAGCAACGTCTGCAGCCAGGCAATCAGCACCTGCGTGCCGATGCGCTCCATGCCATGCACGCCGCCAAAAAATCCGATTGCCGGAACTTCGGGTGAGGTGCTGCCCATTTCCAGACACCAGATGGGCAACTCCTCATCCTGGACAGTGACCGAGGAAATGGCGTCAGCACGCAGCCAAGGCGATGCACGTTCAAGCAGCGTATTGAGCAGCTGCAATTCGGGAAAGCGGTGATCGAGTGATGACATGACCGGCCATGCGCCATCGTGATGAATGCACAGCAGGATGCGACAGATTGATGACGGCGACGTGACAGCCGGTCGTGACAAACAGCGATGCAGCAGATGCCGGATAAAAAAAGACCCGGGAGGTCCCGGGTCTTTTCTGGCACAGCAAGCGGATCAGCGTGGCAACGTGGTCGCACCCATCAGGTACTGGTCCACGGCACGGGCCGCCTGACGGCCTTCGCGAATGGCCCACACGACCAGGGACTGGCCGCGGCGCATGTCGCCGGCAGCAAACACCTTGTCGACATTGGTGCGGTAACCGCCGTCGTCTTCGGTGGTCGCTTTGGCATTGCCGCGCGCATCCTTGTCCACGCCAAAGCCGGCGAGAATGGTTTCGACCGGGCTGACAAAGCCCATGGCCAGCAGCACCAGATCAGCCTTGAGCACCTGCTCGGTGCCGGGGACTTCACTGAACTTGCCGTCCTTGAGCTCGACGCGCACGGTCTTCACACCGGTGACCTTGCCGTTTTCACCAATGAACTCCTTGGTGGAGATGGCAAACTCGCGCTCGCAGCCTTCTTCATGGCTGGAGGAGGTGCGCAGCTTCAGCGGCCAGTACGGCCAGGTCAGCGGACGGTTTTCTTCAACGGGCGGACGTGGCATCACTTCAAACTGGATGACGCTCACGGCGCCATGACGGTTGGAGGTGCCCACGCAGTCAGAGCCGGTGTCGCCACCACCAATGACGATGACGTGCTTGCCATCAGCGCGCAGCTGATCCTTGAGCTTGCCGCCACGGTTGATCTTGTTCTGCTGGGGCAGGAACTCCATGGCGAAATGAATGCCATCCAGTTCACGGCCCGGCACAGGCAGATCGCGTGACTGCTCGGCACCACCGCTCAGCAGCACCGCATCAAAGTCCTTCTTCAGCTGTTCGGGACTGATGGTGGTGGTGGCCCAGTTGGTTACCTTGCTGCCCTTGGGCATTTCGCCAATCAGGGTATTGGTGCGGAACACCACGCCTTCGGCTTCCATCTGCTTCACGCGCAGATCGATGTGCGACTTGTCCATCTTGAAGTCAGGAATACCAAAGCGCATCAGGCCGCCTACGGCATCATTCTTCTCGAACACAGTCACTTCATGGCCGGCACGTGCCAGCTGCTGTGCAGCGGCCAGGCCGGCAGGGCCGGAGCCAACAATCGCAACCTTCTTGCCGGTCTTGATGATGGCCGGCTGTGGAACCACCCAGCCTTCTGCCCAGGCGCGGTCAATGATCGCATGCTCAATGGACTTGATGCCCACGGCGTCATTGTTCACGTTAAGTGTGCACGCTGCTTCGCACGGAGCCGGGCAGATACGGCCGGTAAACTCCGGGAAGTTGTTGGTGCTGTGCAGCACGGTAATCGCGTTCTTCCAGTCGCCCTGGTACACCAGGTCGTTGAAGTCCGGGATGATGTTGTTGACCGGGCAACCGTTGTTGCAGAAGGGGATGCCGCAATCCATGCAGCGTGCACCCTGAACCTTGGCCTCTTCAGGCGTCAGGCCGATCACAAACTCCTTGTAGTTCTTCAGGCGCTTTTCAACAGGCTCATAGCCCTCTTCCAGACGCTCGAATTCCAGAAAGCCAGTCACTTTACCCATTTTCGTGAACTCCTCTTGGTCCGGATCAGGCCGTAGCCAGTGCCGCAGTGGAC
>JACCDZ011760048.1_pt1 | contig 72563 bp, 73 predicted proteins | sample 7449551 | NCBI WGS metagenome assembly JACCDZ01 (sample SAMN15323452, study PRJNA562643) | freshwater metagenome | isolation source: river surface water | place: USA:Blue River Watershed | collected 2017-08-18
ACAGGAGCCCTTTATGTTGACGTCCCACTTCAATGCCTGAGTAAGATACAAAGTGATTGCAAAGGATAGTTTGGTGGTTTCTGTCAAAACCACCACTTGGGTAGAATCTGAAAAATCATCGTTAGTGCAATGTGTTGAAATAAAAACTATCAACCTTCTCATCAATGCGTCCAGAGAAACTGCCAAAATGCTGACGGCTCCCCCTAAAAAACCAGCCCTCAATCGATCCTCTTTTGCAAAAATAGAGCTCATTGCAAACGAAACTGCAAAACTTTTACAGCAAGAATCTACAAACCCATTTGGAACCTGAGTAATCCTTCTATTAATAAAACCTTGCAATTTGTCTGTATAGTTTGTGTATAAATTCATAATAATTATTTCTTAATTAAGATTGTAACAATATAAGTTTTAATTAAACACTGAAATTATTATGGGCGGATTAAATAATTTTATGTCTTCTGAAAGTTACGTTGAAAGAGCGTAGAGTCAACTTTAGCATTTAATTCTTTATAGAATTTTCTTGTAGCTGCTACTTTTTTAACGATTTCAACAATTTCTGTAGTATCAGGACTTTCATAGGCACTTAAGGGTACAGAACTCGCAAGGGTTGCAAAATCACTCCAGCCTTCTTCGTTGGCATAAGGAGCGATTTCTTTGACATCTAGGAGCCAGCGTATAAGTGCTTCGTTATCTTTCCTCTGAAAGTTAAAAGACGGTTGCTGATATGCGGAATCAAGATAGGATGTTTTTGGTGGTGTTGCCATAACTTACTCCCTGGATTCTTTGAAAGCTGCTAGTCTTTCATTTAAGGCTGTATGTAGATCGGCAAAGAGTGGCACTGGATGTGGTTTGATAGAGGATAGATATTCTGTTTCGAAGAGTGGAATCAGCCGCGTATGCAAGACTGTATTTATCCAATTAATCCCCTGTACAAAGTTATCAAAGGCTATCTGTTTGAGGTCTTGAGTGAAGATCTCTAAATCTTTCTTCAGCTCTGCCACATTGCCCTCTTCATCATCTATTTGACTTCGAAGTGTACCTTGAAACGATTCAACCATGTTTTTAGCAACAATTTTCTCGAATCCAGGTGTATTTAGCAAGCTTCTTAAGAAAACTAAATACTTTTGTCGATGCACCGCGCTTGCAATGACATCATCGTCAATGCCATTATCGATCGCATATAGAATCGGATTTTCATTTGAACTTTGAACCCAAGAAATCATGACATTTCCGAAATTGGATTCTAGAACCTCTAATTGATAAATATTATCCGCAGGTAAAAAATTAACCTGTGCCAGCCGATCTAAATTCCCAATAATTAAATCGGTCATTCCAATCACAGCTAAACTCCGAAAAAAACTCTGTTTTTGCTCGAGACTTAGATATTGATATTTCGATTTAATGAAGTCGAATAAATTCTCTCCTCTTACAGTATCTGATAGCATAATTTGCTGGCTGGTATCTATCTCCTTGGATGTGTAAAGAGTTGAGATCTTAAGATAGTTATTCATTAACATTTCAGAGTCTACCTTAGACAAAACATTGCACTGGCCATCTCGATCTTCAATGACGCCTGCTCTGCAATCTAAACCGACTGTTTTAGGAACTCTAATTTCATAATACCCATCTTCTAAAGCAATGCTTTTCAAAAGACTAAAGAGGGCTCCATAGATTCGAGAGCACAAAATTTCATTCCAGTGCGTCCATTTTATGACATATTGAATCCTGCTGGTTGCATCCTTTTTGTATCTAGGATAATGGACGAGCAAAGTTGGGCCTTTGTTTCCTCGGTGTGACTTTCTGACAGGAACTCGTTGTAATGATGTAAGATCGTTGAGATTTCGATCGAGAAATTTTTCTAGCTGAATCCCATCTGCAATGCTTGCAAAATCTTCTAGATAGCGGGCCGGAAAAGAAAACGTGAAAGAGCTCACCTCTGTTTTGACAGTATTTGAAGCTTTTTCATAGGATGTTTTTAATTCTTCTTTAGCTTTTTCCCAAATCCCACGTAATAGTTGAATATTATCTATTCGTAGACCTATCTCGCCATCTGAAGATTCTGTAATAAAACTGTCTAGTTGTCCAAGACGCAAAAGCGTTTTACTTGAATGAACGACATCTTGAATTGAACTAAAAAAATGATAAGAGCTTATTTGTTGTGACATAAATATGTATAATTATATCACGAAATAAACAGATTGTTAATTAAAATAATATTAACAATAATATAATTATTATAACTATTCTAATCTGAGAGCGCTAGTAATTAGCGCCGACAATGTAAGTTCTTTAGAATCTTGATCTTGAATTTTTTTCACTCTTTTCTGAGCCTCAAGAGGATGATATCCCAGGTTAATAAGGGCTGAAATCGCATCCGATGCGACTGAATTATTTGACAACTTAATATTTGAATTCTGCGCTGTTTGCATACCAGACTGGAATTTGTCTTTGAGCTCCATGACAAGACGCTCAGCTGTTTTCTTACCGATTCCTGGAACTTTTGAAAGAAGCGCGGCGTTTCCTTGCAAGACAGCCAGTTGAAAATCTGCGACATCGACATGTCCTAGTATTCCAACTGCGGTTTTAGGTCCCACACCGCTGACGCTTGTGAGGTGATAAAAAAGGTTCTTCTCCTCAATCGTCAAAAAACCATAGAGGGTGTGCTCATCTTCACGGATGACAGGAGCGACAAAGATCATTGTATCGGTGCCGATTTGGGGAAGCCTCTGGTAGGTCTTGAGCGAAATCTGGATGGCGTATCCAACACCGCTGATATCAATGACAGCCTTAGTTGGTGTTGCTTGGACTAATTTGCCGTGAAAGTATTCAAACATTTTTTATCCTTATAATAAGCATGACAGATAGCCAGAGCAAGCGCATCTGCCGCATCATGCGGCTCAGGGGGCTTGGGCAGCTTTAGCTGCATTTGAACCATGTGCTGGACTTGGTTTTTGCTAGCAGCGCCGGTGCCGACAACCGCAAGCTTGGCTTTTCTAGGCGCATATTCAAACACATCGACCTTGCATTTGGCTGCTGCAATAATAACAGCTCCTCGTGCCATGCCAAGTTTTAATGCACTTTGCACATTTTTATAAACGAATTGCGTTTCAACTGCAACAGCATCTGGTTTGTGGAGTGCGATGAGATGTTCGATGGCTTCGAAAATGACAAGATATCTCTCGGATGCTTTAGCTAAACGAGGAGGCCTAATCGCGCCAAAATCAACTGGCAAGAAGCCCCGACCATCTGATCGGATGAGCCCATATCCTGTAACGACTGTTCCGGGATCAACGCCCAGGATGACTTGATGTTTGTTCATGATTTAAAGATATCATGTCTTTGACGATATTGACAGCTTCTTGCATTTGAAGGTCGTTCATTCCGATGTCAATGCTCGCTTCATCCATGTGTTTTAAAAAGAGTTGGAAGTTAGGGTTTTTATCAATGCGGTATTGGCTATTCTTTTTAAGAGTAGGGAGCATTTGCACCCACTGCGATTCCTTCTTCTGGAGGTAGGGAAGATAGTTTTTTTGAAACCACAATTTGGTGGATCCTTGGATATCTGTCAGCGGATCGTTATACACAGGCGCAATTTGATCGTTTTTAAGAGCGTACTCTAAATATCTCTCCCCGATATTGTAAGGAGCATAGGCTGTCGGAACATGAATGTCGGCCAAAACGCCTTCAATTTGCGTCGAACGCCCCGAAACTGTGTAGTATCTACCGACGGTTACTTTAAAGTAAGAGGGAGCACGAGGATCCGTAACAGTCTGATATTGAATCGAGCCTTTTCCATAGGTACGCGGATCGCCGACAACAAGCCCAATTCCGTAATCTTGGAGTGCTTGAGCAACAATCTCAGCTGCCGATGCTGACATTTTAGAAGTTAAAATCACTAGAGGGCCATCGTAATAAAGTCTGGGATCGACACTGCGCAGATATTGAATTTCCCCTTGGGCATATTTTGAAACGACAACAACCCCGTTTGTCATGAAAATGCCGGAAACTTTAACAGCTTGGCTTAAAAAACCTCCCAAGTTGTCACGCATGTCGAAAACAAGGCCGTAGACCTTACCTTTCTTTTTCATCTGACGAAGAGCTTCTCGAATATCAGCTTCGCAACTAGGGGCGTCTGAGCTCTCATAAAACGACGGGAGCATGATTTTTCCAATTACACCATCTGCAAAAGGCTCTGTTGAGAATTGAACACGTTCATCATCGAGTATTATTTTTTCTCGTTTTAAATCGACTTTGACAAACGTTTCCGAGGTTCCCTCAAGACGTTTAAGGCCTAAGACGACTTGTTTTCTACCATCACCTTTCAGCATGTCGAGGATTTCTTGGTAGTTAGAACCTGTTACGGGCTGTCCATCGATTTCAACGAGAAAATCGCCGATACGTACCTGTCCAGATTTTGCGGCAGAGCCTCCTTTGATGACATCGGCCACTTCAATTCCTTCTAGGCTTTCTCGGAAAGCAACACCGACTCCTTCAAATTGTTTTTCCAGTGAAGAACGCATTTCGTATGCCTCTTGAGGACTGAAGTAGGCAGTATGGGCATCGAGACTGCGCGCCATCGATTTTAAGATGTGCATCGAAAAGTAGTGTTCGTTTGCAGCCTCTGCCCCCACATATTTCGATTCATACTGAGAAAAACGCTTTTCATATAAGCTGCAGACTTTTTGACGCCTATCATCTGTCCAGAAACTAGGATCTTTCGATCGATTTTCTAATTTAAAGAGATGTAAAAGCTGAGCTCTTACGCGTTTTCGAAGAATGTCTTTACTAGAAGCATATTGTGTAGGCTGCTCATCGGGAAATGCCGCGACGAGGGCTTCTCCTTCTTTGATGAAGTCGGCATAGAACTCTTGACGCCAGGCCCTTGCCCTATTAATGGCTTGGCCCATGGATCGATTAAGTGTCCCGAATTCAGGATACTCATCTGCATAGTAATGATTGATGACATGCTCTATCTGAGAAGAGTTGAGTTCAAAAAACGGCTTTACTTCAGCATGTGTAAAATAAATTCTTTGTGAATCGAACTGCTCGACGTAATTTTTAAAAGCCCGTTTGATAACAACAGGTGTCATTTCACGGATTTCAACATGGTAGGTGAACATCTCTTCCATGGAATTGCGGACGTCTGTCAGCTTAAGTTGGTGGGTCGACGCTGCAAGAACTGTCTGCAAGCACAATAGAGGAAACGCAAAAAAACGAATAATGGATCTCATATTAACCTTGCTACTAAAATACAGGGGAAGAATTAAATTGCATCTCAAAAAAATTTATTGACTGCTGGAGCCGGTTAAAAAAATAGCTTTGTGAAGACAATCCACCAATCATTTTGCAAAAAATCTCCCCCTAAGCTATAGTCGTCTCTGAAAAAGAGTTCTTCCATGTTTTGCGTGGATGGAACGTCTTTTTAATGTTGAATTTAAGGAATACTGATGCCGACAATTAACCAATTAGTCAAAACAGGACGTGGACGTAAAGCAAAGCGTCGTAAATCTCCTGCACTTCAACAATGCCCTCAAAAACGGGGTGTTTGTTTACAAGTAAAGACTAAAACTCCAAAGAAACCGAACTCTGCCCTTCGAAAAGTGGCTTGGGTCCGTCTCTCCAACGGTCAAGAAGTGATCGCCTATATTGGTGGAGAAGGACACAACCTACAAGAACACAGTATCGTTCTTGTGCGTGGCGGACGTGTAAAAGACCTCCCAGGGGTTCGTTACCATATCGTTCGAGGATCATTGGATTGCGCTGCGGTGAAAGATCGCAAACAAAGCCGATCCAAATACGGAGCTAAAAGGCCTAAGTAGGCTTTAGCTCATACCAGTAATTGGGGATGATCTCTAAAGGTCATTCTAGCTTGTTAAATCAAGCTTGCTACTCTTAAATAGAGAGCACAGTGAAGAAATTAAAAATTAGAAGGAAATTATCATGTCACGTAGAAGACGCGCTGTAAAGCGTACGATTGAACCCGATCCATTGTTTAACAGCTTAGTGCTGGCAAAATTTATTAACAAAGTTATGATCTCCGGCAAAAAATCAACTGCCCGAAGAATCGTTTATAACGCTTTGACGCAATTCGCAAAGAAAGTCAAAGCCGAAGATACACTTGCCGCGTTTGAGCAAGCACTTGAAAATGCAAAGCCCACTCTCGAAGTTAAATCTCGTCGTATCGGGGGAGCAACCTATCAAGTCCCTGTTGAAATCCCTGCTGACAGAAGAGCTGCAATGGCAATGTCATGGATCATTCAATACGCCCAAGAAAAAGTGGGCCGTTCTATGGAAGATGGACTTTCTCAAGAGCTTGCAGATGCTTTTAACAACCAAGGTTCTGCGATTAAGAAAAAAGACGACACACACAAAATGGCAGAGGCAAACAAAGCTTTTGCTCACTACAAATGGTAGGAGTTAAAAGCACATGAGTAATCAAACAAGTAAACGCCCTGATACAGATATATTAAAAGATGTCCGTAACATCGGGATCATGGCTCACATCGATGCCGGAAAAACCACGACAACTGAACGTATCCTCTACTATTCCGGACGCGTACACCGCATGGGTGAAGTGCACGAAGGTGCTGCAACAATGGACTTCATGGAACAAGAACGTGAGCGTGGAATTACGATCACTTCTGCTTCCACAACTGTCTATTGGAAAGGAAGCAAAATTAACATCATCGACACTCCGGGCCACGTTGACTTCACAATTGAAGTGGAACGATCCCTCCGTGTTCTCGATGGAGCTGTTGCAGTCTTTGATGCCGTTGCAGGTGTTCAGCCTCAATCTGAAACTGTTTGGCGCCAAGCAAACAAATACGGCGTGCCAAGAATTGCATTCGTCAACAAGATGGACCGTATCGGCGCTGACTATTTTAATGCCGTCAAAACAATGGAAGACAAACTGGGCGCAAATGTTTTAATTGTTCACTGCCCTATTGGTTCTGAGTCTGAGTTTAAAGGAATGGTCGATCTCATCACAATGAAAGCCTACCTCTTCCTTGATGAAACTCTCGGCGCGAAATATGAAGAAGCAGAAATTCCTGCAGACCTACTCTCTAGATGCCAAGAGCTCCGTCAGAAGATGCTCGAAGAGCTTGCAACTGTTGATGAATCGAACGAAGAATTCATGATGAAAGTTCTCGAAGATCCAAACAGTCTGACAGAAGATGAAATTCATGCAACCATCCGAAAAGGTGTCATCAGCCTTAAAATCAACCCTGTTCTTTGCGGAACTGCTTTTAAAAACAAAGGAATTCAGCCTCTTCTCGATGCCATTGTAAGATGGATGCCATCTCCTCTGGATCGTGGAGTCATCAAAGGGATCAATATCAAAACAGGCGAGCCTGAAGAACTCACGCCTGATGATAATAGCCCGCTGGCAGCTTTAGCATTTAAAATCATGTCTGATCCTTATGTCGGCAGATTAACGTTCGTTCGCATTTATTCAGGAACCCTCTCAAAAGGGACAGCTCTTATCAACACAACAAAAGACAAACGCGAGCGCGTCTCTCGCCTTCTTGAAATGCACGCGAACCAACGTAAAGATCGCGATGAATTTTATACAGGCGACATCGCTGCTTGCATCGGCCTTAAATACACTTCAACAGGTGATACTCTCTGTACAGAAGAGCATGAGCTTCTTCTAGAAAAGATGGTCTTCCCTGATCCAGTTATTTCGATGGCAATTGAGCCAAAATCAAAAGCAGACCGTGAGAAGCTTGCACAAGCCCTTTCATCGCTCTCTGAAGAAGATCCAACGTTCCGAGTCTCAACAAACGAAGAGACAGGACAAACGATCATCGCAGGGATGGGAGAGCTCCATCTTGAGATTCTCCGTGATCGCATGCTTCGTGAGTTCTCAGTTGAAGCCAACGTCGGTAAACCTGAAGTGGCTTACAAAGAAACCATCACGATCCCAAGTAAAATTGAAACCAAGTACGTCAAGCAGTCAGGCGGTCGCGGTCAATACGCACACGTCTGCCTTGAAATCGAACCCAATGAAAAAGGAAAAGGAAACATCGTCGAGAGCCAAATCGTCGGAGGCGTTATTCCAAAAGAATACATTCCTGCTGTTATCAAAGGGGTTACTGAAGGCCTTACAACAGGAGTTCTCGCAGGATATCCTCTCGTCGATGTTAAAGTGGCGATCGTTTATGGATCGTACCACGAAGTCGACTCGAACGAGATGGCATTTAAGATCTGCGGATCGATGGCTGTAAAAGATGGCGCTCGTAAAGCACAACCGATCCTCCTAGAGCCGATCATGAAAGTGGTCGTCACAACTCCTGATCAGTTTATCGGGGATGTGATTGGAGATATCAACCGTAGACGCGGACGTATCATGAATCAAAACTCAAATAAGGGCTTAGTTGAAATCGAATCTGAGATTCCTCTTGGGGAAATGTTCGGATATTCGACACAACTCCGCTCGATTACATCGGGCCGTGGAACCTACGTGATGGAGCCAAGCCACTTCGAACGTGCTCCAGCAAAAATTTTAGAAGAAATAGCAAAAAAATAAGGAAATTAAATACATGGCAAAACAATCTCGCCAAAAGATTCGCATCCGCCTTAAAGGGTATGATCAGCGAGTCCTCGATCGTGCGACAGCCGATATCGTCGAGACAGCAAAAAGAACAGGTGCCCGCATTGCCGGTCCGATTCCTCTTCCTACAAAAAGAGAAGTCTACACCGTGCTCCGCTCTCCTCACGTCGACCGCAAGTCCCGTGAGCAGTTCGAAATGCGCACACATATACGCATGTTAGATATTTTGAGCCCAACTCCTGACACCATTGATAAGCTCAAAGTGCTACCTGTTGCAGCTGGCGTTGACATAAAAATCCGCGCTTAAGGTTCTCCAAAGAGTGCTTGGCTAGCCAAGTACTCTTTTTCTCAATTAGGCACATCATTAGGATCTTCATCATAGATTTGATCATAGGCAGGTGGACGCTCTTGCGTGGTTCTCTTAGAAACAACCTGTCCATTTCTGATAACGAGAATATAATTGTTTTGCTCAGCAGTATTGCCGTCAGCATCAGGAATTTTTTCCATATATAGGTATTCCTGGCTTCCATCTTTCTTATTCGTAATAGAATAAGGCTCGCCATATTTATCAATGACTTGTTGCGAGGCTGTTCCAGTATCAATCGTATAAAAATCTTCACGGGTCATCACTTTGGATGAGCCGCACGCCATCAGCAATGAAAGCGAAGATACTAAGACGATTTTTTTGACGTTGTCTCTTGCCATACTTTTCCTCTGATGACTGTTCTTAACTGGTCTGCTGTCGCATATTCGGCATGCATGATATAGGAATCATCTGGCTGCTTCTCATAAGTCTCAAACCCTTCAAATCCGATTTGAGGAACCCGAAACTCCCATGCGATCATCTTATCAGTAATTAGACCCTTTCCAGAAACCTTTCCAATCGAGGGGTTATCGAGCTCAAGTACAAAATTACCCGTTACAAAGTCGGAAAACCAGAGCTGGTTATGCATCATCTCAGAAAGTCCTTTCACCTGGATCTGCTGGACACATTCTATCTTGCCATCTGGGTCTTTGGAGTTAATATTCCACTTGGTATAAAAGGGGAGCTCCTCTTCAACCATATTCAGTTGAATTTTCCCTTCACCTAGCCAAACGCTCGGACTAAAAATAAAATTATGCTTGTTCATCAAAACATATACCTACGGCTATAAATACTCTGCAAAATCCCCAGAGCCATCATAGATGATACCACAGACGACCCTCCATATGTAACTAAGATCAGCGGCACCCCGGTTATCGGCAAAAACCCTACCATCATCCCAATATTTACTATGACATGCATGGCCAAGTAAACCGTTATCCCAGCCGATAGCAACCTACCAAACGTATCCTTAGCTCCAGCTGTAACTTGAAAACTAAAATAAATCAAACCGAAAAAGAAAAGCAGCAGTAAAAACACCCCTATTAGTCCAAATTCCTCAGCATAAGCTGCAAAAACCGAGTCTGTATGGGCGGCAGGAAGCCACTCTCTCCCTGAAAAATCACTTTGAAGCCATCCGCTTCCTGTTATTCCCCCTAGTCCAATGGCTGTCTGGGAAGCCTTCTGATGGTAAGTATCGGGGTTAAGCCTCTCATACTGATAATCTTTCAAAAATTTAGTTGCAATAGGTCTCATCTCTTCATGTGATAAAACACCTGTAAAGGTAAGTGCTACGAATGTAAAACAAACCGCCCCTAGAACCAGCATGGTCCTTACAACAGCTTTATGAATCCCTCCTAGATAAAACATCACTAGCGCAATCGGATATAAAACAAGCGCTGTTCCTAAGTCAGGCTGTTTTAAGATGAGAAAAAATGGGATAAAAACAATTAAAAGTGCTTGAAAAGCCGTTTGAAGAGTTGACGTATTTCGACCTTTAAGCTCTAAAAAAGCACTGAGAGCTACAACCATTGTTAACTTTGCATACTCCGAAGGCTGAAAAGCCCTGCCAAGAAAAGGAACCCGGTACCACCTCTGCACATTTTGAATAGGATCCGTAAAAAAAAGACCAATCAAAAGAACAATCACGGCTATATAAAGCACCCACGACCAAGAACGGAGCTTGCGATAATCCATCCCGACAAAAAAGGCAAAAATGAGCCATCCCACCATGAACCACTGGATCTGTGACTTTGCCGAGTCGCTAAAAAAAGACTCCTCACCGCTGCTGGTCATCGAAGCTATGACAAGAACGCTAATCCACATGAGCGCCAAAATAAGCGGCACAACTCTTAGATCAATCCGGGTTAAATAACGATAGTCCCACATACTCTTTTGGAGAATACTTTAAATCGGATATTCTGAACCCATGAAAATTGATTTTATCCACTTAGAAACCATTGATTCCACAAATACCTGGGCTAAAAAGAACGCAGCCTCCTTCGACCCCTCCCACCTCACTTGCATCACGGCGCAAGAGCAAACAGGAGGAAGAGGCCGTCAGGATAAAAAATGGATTTCTCCCAAAGATGCAAATCTCTATATAACCCTTTTCTTCACCGCTGCAGAAAATGCCCCGTATCTCTCCAACTTAGGTCAGATCATGGCATTTTCTTGCGCCCGAGTTTTACTAGCAATGAGCGTGCCTATCCAGCTTAAGTGGCCCAACGACCTTCTCATCCACAAGAAAAAAGTCGGGGGTGTACTCTCTGAAACGTTCATCCAAAAAGACTGCATCGGAATCATCTTAGGACTCGGCCTCAACGTCAATATGCCTGAATCAATATTAGAATCGATTGATCAGCCCGCTACTTCACTCCATCTTTCTTTACACAAAGAAATAAAGCCGCCCTCACTCTTAGAACCGATTCTCCATCAGTTCATCTCCGATTTAAAACAGCTCCAAGAAAAAGGCTTTGCACCTTTTCACAAAAAATTTAACGAACTCCTTGCATACAAAGGAGAACAAATCACCGTGCAACTTCCAGAAAAAAAAATCCAAGGAATCTGCGAATCGATCAATCCTTCTGGCCGTCTCCAGCTCCGTCTTTCGGATGGAGAACTTCTACTGATCTCTACCGGAGAGATTATATAAATAATTTATTTTAATCTTCGATTTTGAGGGGGTGTATAGTCCCATATTTTAGATTTGTTAAAGCCCTAATTTTGGTATCATATTATGGAAAGGAGAGGGTAAATGGCCACTATAGTATGGAATAAATTGTCAGCCTATTTTGGGGGTTCTTCTGATAGTGAAGATAGTTTTTTCAAACCCTTCCCCCCTTTTGGAGCTAGTGAATGGTCAGAGCATTTAAGGGTGGAAAATGTTATTGACCTTCCAATCCCTGCTGCAATCAATGAAAAACTTGAATCTCCTTGTCCCTTTTGGAATGGTAAACAAGTGAAAGAAACCCATCTACCGTGCCTAGCTTTACAGGGAATGGATTTAAAAAATATCTACCAACAAATGGGTCATGGAACTGACAGCGCTATTATCAAAGGCCTTAATCAATCTCCTGATTCTTCGTATTGGTTTTTAATAACGAAAAAACCCATTCCCTTTCTCCATAGCAAAAATTTAGGGGAGCAAGAGCAAACGTTACAATCTTACGGATATGGAATCCCTACTGTTTATGAGGCTGGTTTAGGTGTGATTGCCGGTAAACAGTTGGGCAATATTTTAATGTTTTCTAATGAGAGTTTATTGACTCGCTGTGTAGAACAGTATAAAGGCATTCCGTTAACAGTTGGATATGATGCTTATACAACAGTTGGTGTTTCTCTTGATCATGCATTTAACTCCTGTAGTGTTGCAGGGGTTTTTCGAGGTTCATGAATTGGTATTTGCAGAACTCTTGTAAACAATAGTTCGTGTTACCTTTGGCACCCTAAAATGAGCAATAAGATTGTTTATAAAATGTATTAAAATAGAAGCACCTAGATACTGTCGGTCTGCCAATGCCCCATAAAAGCATCCTGAAGTAAAAGTGATTGCAAATCTTTCCGTTTCTGGATCTGCATTATGAGCAAATCCAAACATGATGGAAGATGCGCCGATTCCCAATACTTTGGATGGTGTAGATCCTAGGCCTATTAAAGCAAATAAAGACTCTAGGCTTTTTTGGATAACGAATCTATAAGCTACTTCTTCTAAAATGGGGGCAAGCACGATTTTTTTAAACGGTTCTGGAGAACGATCGAAGAATAGGTCAGTAATCTTATTTATCGCTGTTGTTGCGAACGTTGCAACTTGAAAAAAACCATACTGCACTTTTCTAGGGATTAAGCGGTTCAGACAAGTTCCAATACTCTTGTTTATCTGATCGCAGATTATTCTACGCGTAATTAACTCTTTAAAGACTAATGCGTCTAATACTAAAGGCGTAAAAATAGGCCGAATTACATTTATCATTTTAATACCATTATTTTATATAATAATTATAACATTTAACCTCTTTGATGACAAGTATTTTTTTAAATATAAACTACTTAAAATCAGTTGCTTAACAATGCTTTAGATCGGTTTATAAGGTCATTAGCTGGGATGCTTTAAAATATGAAAGAGCAGGAATCACTTATTCAATAATCGAGAGTTTTTCTTTCGGTGAAAGCTCTTGCCATCTTTCGTTACACAAATAGCTAAAGCCACTTGTACTCTTAGAGCCGATTCTTACTCAATTCATCTCCGATTTAAAACAGCTCCAAGAAAAAGGATTTACACCTTTTCACAAAAGATTTAATGAACTCCTCGCTTACAAAGAAAATCAAATCACCGTTCAACTTTCAGAAAAAAGTCCATGGTGTTTGCGAATCGATCAATCCTTATGGCCGTCTCCAGCTCCGTCTATCGGATGGAGAACTTCTACTAATCTCTGCCGGAGTGATCGTGTAAAATCGAGAATTCTTGCTGCATTCAACAAGATAAGAGGAATATAAAAAACAAGTGACAATCGATTTATAAAGTTAAATTCACCCTTTACATAATGTCTCGAATTATAAGTAAGGATACGTAGCAGCAAATAAATTAGGTTTACAGTAACTCCACTCGACGCAAGCCCGCATTTGAGTGCGGATAACAAATGCTGATCATCTTCGCTGTAGACAATCTGCCCATCACAACTTACATGATAATTAGACTGAGTTAAACGTTGTTGGTCTGTTTGGTTTCTACGTATATTATTTTGACTGATTTGGGCAATTTCTCTTGAGCGTCTCTGTTGATAGCTTATGTTTCGATTAAACGTTGACCACTGTTGATGCCTGATCATTGGACCATTTGCTCGATTTGCCATGACGTAAATTTTAAGTTTACGTCAAAAAATAATACAACCATTATTTTTTCGAAGATAATAAGTAAGCAAGAAACTCATAAATGATTCGAGAAGTCATGGGCTTATTTGTAACGCTCTGCAATTTCTTGGATGACCCGCAGATAGTTATTCCATTTTGGTTCGAGTCTTGACTTGACATCAGGAGAAAAGGAATCATACCGCTGCATAAACCAACCGAAATATCTATAGGCATTGATAAGTTGGAACAAGTGGTATTCAGAACCATCTATTTGTATGGCTGGATTAACCTTTTGATAGGAAGAGACAAAAGCATTTTGAAGAAGTGTTTCTTCATTGTCAGTGAGTCCCCACAACTTCCAAAAAGAAAAATCTGTGACAACTCGAGCAACATCTAACATTGGATTCCCGATGGGATGGCCATTTTGTCCTATTGAGGATCCGCCATCCGTCAAATCAATAGCAGTTAATTTCCCCTGTTTTTCATCCCAAATGTAATTGCCATAGTGGGCATCGCCATGGACATATCCGTAAGGATGTAATCCTCTATTTTCTAGCAGTTTTTGAAAAACGATATGTGTTTCTTCAGCTAATTGCTGATCATTGGGATTTTTTTTAGTGATTGCTTGAGTACCATCAGCAGCTATTTTGAGATAATACTCATAAAATAAAGGATACATTACATGACTGATCGGATGGCCGGCTGTATGGAGCTCTGCAAGTGCCCTGCCTAACTGGTCATGTATACGAATGAGCTGCTCTAGGGCTTGTTTTCGATTATTTGATTCTACGGAATTATGCAGCAAAGATTCCATCTGTTGCGAGAAGAGAGAGCCTGGTACATATTCTTCGGCCAGAAGCAGATAGGTTTTTCCATCCAGTGTGCTACTTCCAACTGCGCGAACATCTGGTACGTGAAATTTGGATAAATGAAGTTTCTTATAGGTGATAAGAGCCAAAAACTCCTGATTAAAATCACCTAGACCTGCTTCAAAAACTTTGACGGCATAGTTAGGAATGTTATTTTTTAGAGCGATGAAAAGAGTGTTACCGCTTAGCCCCTCTGCAGCAGATCCTCCGAGCTTTTTGACTTCGGATTTATCTAAGCGCACTAGTTCTGCTATAGCACTCTCAATTCCTAACTCAGCGTTAAATGAAGGCACCTCTTCAACAATTTTGAGCTCTAATTGATTCTCAATATTTTGATAATCCGAGATTGTCTCACTTGTACCTTTTGCAGGAGGTCTACTCTCAGCAATCTCTTGGGCTATAGCTTGAATCAGGCGTTGCTGAGAAGTATTGCTCTCTGATGAACAGCTAAAGGACAAAATGAGCATGATGGTAAGAAGTAAAAAACGCATACTCAATTACTACTCTAAAAAAAGAATCGCGTCAAGCGATCTGATCTTAAGTCTTTAAATATGAAAGATCAGGAATCACTTGAATGGCAGGATAGACTTTTGCCTGCAAAATATTCTGAATGGCTGAGAGTGTAGATCCTGTTGCCGAATGGCATGAGGTGCAGGAACCTTGATAAGCAATCGTAAGCTGGTGGGTATCGGATAGGTCAATGATCTGAATGCCGCCTGCATCGAGTTCGATATAGGGCCTGATTTCTGTTTGAATCACTTGCTCAATGATTGAAAGTTTTTCTTTCTGTGAAAGCTTTTCCCATCCTTCAATGCTACTTCCATTCATTCTTTCGGGTGTGAGAGGAGAAATCAGCTCTGTTTCATCAATAGGAATATCCATGCACTGCGAGGCTGCTTCTTCAATAACTTCCAAAACCAAATTCAAATAGCCGTAAAACTGAACAGGAAATGCCTCTTTGCTTGGCACATCACGGACTTCTCGATCAATTAAGTCAGCACTGATGCGGCGCGCTTGATCGTAATTTTTTCTCAGAAGAAGCTGGCAGGCAGCTTCAAGAGCTCCTATGAGCGCCGAGGGGCCGATCACTTGATATTTAATATCTGCGATGACTCCATCCATTTCATCAACAAGCAAGTAAAGCGCAATATTCTCTTGCCGCCCTATGACGAGCCTTAGTCCACGTCCTTCAACATCTTCAGGTTTAAAAAAACCGACAAACTGCGGCTGATCGATCTTCTGGGTTAATTTTTTTCCGTAAAAGCACCAGGGATAAGGTCTATAAAAACTCATAGGGCTGCGCTCATTTTCTTAAGTTTGCGTACAGATGACGTCAGCACATCTAGAACGTTTGCTAAATCATCTTCTTGAATAGCGTCATGAAGAGCAAAGCTAATTGCGCCTTCCTCGTTTCGGCCACATTTCTGAAGAATCGTAGTCAGTGTTTGAAATTGTCCGCCTCCAATGGAAGCCTCAATTTTTTGTCTGTAAAGATCATAAAGAAGCGCTTCATTCATAAGCTTGGGGAACAATAGAGCAAAAATATGAGGAACACGCTCGACTTCTTGACCCAAAATCTGACAATCTGGAACGACTCTTACAATCTCTTGTTCAAACTCAGCACGAAGGCGAGCTGATTCCATCGCAAAGGCTTCTTGCTTCTCTGTGATTTCTTTGAGTGCCATGGCAAGAGGGATCACTCCAAACAAGCTTTCTTTGATGGCTTCCTTGGAAAAAAGACCTCCCATCCCCTGTGGCGTTCCAATTTTATCCCCATCAAATGTCAGGTAATCGACATTCCACTCTTTGAGGGACACTCCCCAGGTGCCAATTGCATGGGAGGCATTCACATGAACTTTCACACCTTTAGCATGGCAAATCCGGACAATTTCTTGTATCGGCTGCATAACTCCTGTCATCGCACAAACCGCCGAGATTGAAATGAGTGACGTTTTAGAGCGGATCGATTCTTCTAAAGCCTGAAGATCGATTCTTCCATTGGAGTCTACAGGTAAAAGCTTAACGCCGCATCCCATCATTTCCATTCGATCAAGCGCTTTTAAAATCGGGGCTTCTTCGATCACACTTGATAGAAAATGGTTGCGTCCTGTTTGCCTGACCTCTTCTAGATAAAAATGCATCAACAGATGTTGCATCGCATGAAAACCACCCGGCGTTACATGGAATTGATAACCCTCTGCATCCAAACATTTTGAAATTAGTTTGAGCGCTTCATCAACCTCTGGATAGAGCTCAATTCCTTTCCGATGCGGCGTATCCAGAAGGCCCCACTTTTCTTCTAAAGCCTTGAGTACGCTTATCCGCGGTTTTGCAACAACATGAGAATCAAGATGAATCATGACCTTTTCCAAACCCCTTTTTCAAGCGTATAAACCCAAGGCTCGCCTGTGGGTATTTCAAGCTGGGCCACTTGGTCAGGAGATAATTTATCGAGCATCATTACAATCGATCTTAGAGAATTTCCGTGTGCAGAAATAAAAACATTTTGACCCTCTTCTAAAAGCGGCAAGATTTCTTCTTTAAAGTAGGGAAGTGTCCGCTCGCTTGTCATTTTTAAACTTTCTCCGCCAGGGGGCGCCTCGTCAAAACTTCTGCGCCATTTCTTCACTTGCTCTACCCCAAACTTTTGACGCATCTCATCTTTATTCATCCCTTGAAGCTCTCCATACATCCGCTCATTGAGCTGCCAGGCGCATCTAACTGGAACCATTTCTTTTCGAGTCTCTTCACTATGAATGGTAGCCCACTCAGCCAAATGTCCTTCGCCTGGATGAAGAATAAAAGGAACTTTTGGGTGATCTAGCATAGCAAGCATGGCAGTCATCTGCGCGCGCACGAGTGTCGAAGTAAAAATAATATCGATGGGCATCTTGCTAATTATTTGACCTGCTTTCATCGATTCATTGACCCCATGGGGGCTCAAGGGAATATCAACCCATCCTGTAAATAAATTCTTGTCATTCCAAACAGAGGCTCCATGCCGAAGTAAAATGAGAGTTCCTGCATTTCTTGCCATTGTGCACCATCCCGCTTTGTGTTACTATTGTACCCATATGAAACGCTTGAGTAAAGCCCTAGCAGCAGCAGGTGTTGCTTCTCGCAGGGCCTGTGAAGAATTAATTTTTAATGGAAAGGTCTCTGTCAACGGACAGGTGGTCCTCCTCCCGCAAACCCTTGTCTCCTGGGAAAAAGATGATATTTCCATCGACGGCGAGCCTCTTAAGCGTGAACAGGAAAAAGTTTACTATATACTTAATAAGCCTAAGGGATATGTTTGCAGCAGCGCCCCCCTCGGATCCAAAAAACTTGTTGTCGATCTCTTTGCTCATCTCCCCTACCGCCTATTCACCGTGGGTCGTTTAGACCGCGATACCACAGGCCTTCTCATCGTTACAAATGACGGTCACTTTGCCCAAGACATCATCCATCCTTCTAAAGGGCAAACGAAAGAATACCTCATCAAGACTTCTCAAGAAATCACCCACGAACATCTCGTCTCCATCTCTAAAGGCGGTCTTGTAGAAAACACCTGGGTCAAGCCTTCCAATGTAAAAAAAGTACGGCGTGGAACGCTTACAATCAGCGTCCATGAAGGGAAAAAGCGCGAAGTGCGTCTCCTCGTTCAAAAAGCAGGCCTTGATATTCTTTCACTTCATCGTATTAGAATCGGCGCGCTCGTCCTTGGCAATCTCGAAGTTGGCGAGTTTCGTCCCCTCACAGAAAAAGAAAAAGATCTGCTTCTTAAGAGATAATATCCGTCTTAATTTTGATTTAAAATAAATCTGAATTCGTTATAATTGTGACTATCTTGCTCATGATGGGCAAGGAGGTTAACATGAAAAAAATATTTACATCTTTCATGACATTTTCTTCCGTGCACCATCATTTCCATCATTAATTCTTAAGATTTAGCTCTTTTACAAATTTAACACAGGTTTTTATGAAAATATTTTTATTATTATTTTTATTTTCTGCATCTATTTTTGCAGAAAAACCCCTTGTCGTTGGAACAACCAGCGGCTATGCCCCGTTTGTCAGCTTAAATGCTGAAGGAAACTACGAAGGTTTTGACATCGATGTTGCAGAGCTTCTAGCTCAAAAATTGGGCCGCACGCTTGAGATTAAAGACTGCGGAAGTATGCCAAGCCTGATGCTAGCGCTCAAGCAAGATAAGGTCGACGCGCTCATTTGGGCCATCTCCATTACAGAAGAGCGGCAAAAGACCCTGGAAATGGTCTATTATCAGGGAGAAAAGGTCACAGAAATGCCTTTTCTATTCTGGAAAGAGATCCCTGCAAATATTAAAACGATTGACGATCTGAAAGATGTGTGTATTGAAGCCGGCACTTTTCAAGAATCTGCCGTTCAAAAATTTCCAAGCGTTAAGATCAAAAACGTCGATAAAATCAGCGATGCAATTTTGGAGCTCCGCTATAAAAAATCATCTGCAGCTGCAGTTGATCCTTCTCTTATCACCCGTTTTCAGACGCAGTGTCCAGAGATTAAAGTGCTTAAACTGCCTCTGCCCTTATCAGAGCAAGCCTTTGGTAATGGGATCTGCATCTCCAAGAAAAATGCAGAACTTGCATCGCTTGTCAAAAAAGCCATACAGGAGCTCATTGATGAAGGAAAAATCGCAGAGCTTGAGAAAAAATGGAAATTAGATCCATGAAAACTATTGACCTGCCCCTTCTTTGCCAAGGAGCCCTGATGACCATTCAGGTGCTCCTTTCTTCCTTCACACTCAGTTTCATTATCGGAACTGTTTTTGGAGTCTTCACGTCTAAACAACTGAAAATTCCATTTCTTTCGAGTTTAATTGAGGCCATTACTTTCGTTTTACGCGCTGTTCCTTTTTTCGTTCAGTTACTGATCGTTTATTTCGTGCTCCCCGATCTTCTTCATTTCAACTTAGAGCCGTTCCCTGCATCCGTTATTGCTCTCGGGATGTGCTCTTCTGGATATATTGCACAAATCATCCGCTCTGGCATCAATAGCATCCCACTTTCTCAGTGGGAAACTGCCAAAACACTTGGCTATACAACTTTTGAAACGCTTCGGTATATTATTTTTCCACAAACTCTCTTGCATGTTCTACCGCCGCTAAATAACGAACTCGATGCACTTCTCAAAAGCACTTCGATTGTATCCTCCATCGGCATGCTTGAACTTACACGCATTGGGATGAATATTGTCTCGCGTGACATGGAGCCAGTTCCGGTCTATTTTACTATCGCCTTGTTTTATATCGGAATGTCGGCTCTTTTGAATCTCATAGCACGCACCTTAGAAAAACGAGTCTCTTATGTTAAAAGTTAAAAATCTTAGACTTATCAAAAACAAAACCATCCTGAACGATCTTTCTTTGGAGATACCTTTAGAACGTATCACTCTCCTCTTGGGGAAAAGCGGCTCTGGCAAAACATCCCTTCTTCGCTGCATCGCCGGCCTAGAAACCTATCAAGGAAAAATCTACTCTCCAAGCGTCACCTATGTTTCACAGGCATACACGCTATTTCCACACATGACTGTGCGTGAAAATTGCCAGCAACCCCTTAGGCTTAACAACATCAAGACGCCTATCGAACCCATCCTCGACTCGCTAGATATGCTCGCCTATATCGATGCAAAACCATATCAGCTTTCCGGGGGTCAGCAGCAACGCTTAGCTTTAGCTCGTGCTTTCCTACTCAACACTTCCTATATCCTTCTTGATGAACCCACCTCTGCGCTGGATCCTGAGAATACTGAAAGGTTGATCAAGCTCCTAAAATCTTCTAAAAAAGGAATTCTCATCTCTACGCAAGACATGAGCTTTGCAGCTCAACTTTTAGACCGCGCTTATTTCCTTGAAGAAGGAGTCATTATTGAGTCGTATGATTCGGGAGACCCACTACCAGAAAAAATGAATCAATTTTTATCCCCCATTTCAAGTAATCTATGATCAATGTTAAAAAAGCTAGTTGCTCTTGGTTTACTGACTACGCCTCTTCTCTCAGATCCTAACTTTGGAGGAACGCTTCTCTCTTCCATCCCGCAAAACGCTGCTCCAGGAACATGGTTTGTTGAGCCTTATCTTTATATCACCCATCAATATGGAACCTACACATCCCATTGGGGCAGCACTAATAAACCCAACTACAATTTTATTCAGCTGCAGTGGGATTTTGAAACAGGCATCACGCCCTGGCTTGACATTGCCTTTTATCCCAACTTCTTTTACACAGATTCTTCGTTCCGCTTAGGGGATACACAAATCGCCCTCGGCTTACAAGCTCTTACAGAAAAATCAAACAGACCCTCTTTACGTTTTATCATCCAAGAAAGCTTCCCGTCCGGAAAGTTCGACCGCCTTAAAAGACTCTCTGAAGCCACCGGCGTAGGAGCCTATCAAACTTGGTTCTCCTCGGTTCTCTATAAAACTCTCGTACCCTTCACAGTTAACCTTTCTCTCGATTATATCCTCTCCTCTAAAGTCTCCCCTAGGGGTCTTAACATCTACACCACTGCAAAACACGCTACACTCCGCCCCGGAGCTCAATTCATCAGCAATCTCGGCATCGAATACAGCCTAACTCAAACGACCATCTTAGGTTTTGATTTTCACTATCTGCATCAAAACTCCTCTACCTTACCTTCAACGGAACAGTTCAGCTTCGCCTCATGCATCGAATATAACCCGAGTTCAAATTTTTACTTTGAAATAGGCCCCTGGTTCACAGTCGCGGGCCGCAACGCACCCATCTTTATCAGCCTTGTTGTAGATGCTTACTGGATATTTTAAGGAAAACTCATTTTTTAAGAAGCCAAAGTGTGAGCGATATGGCAATGCTTAATATAATTGAAGTCATGATGGGAATATAGATCCGTATTCTATCGCTTTTAATATGAATATCCCCAGGAAGTCTCCCGAAAGGGACTCCAAGCCAAATCAGCCCACCAATGAGAGCCACCCCAATCCCACTGATAACAAGCCACTTGCCGACATTCATAATTTAGCCTCTATCGGTACAGTTAATTTGTGAAATTGAAAAAGCGAAAGATCTTCTTTTTCTTTTAAGCTTATCCATAGCCGACCTTCGTGCTCCACGAGATCTAAAAACCGACTATAAAAGTTGGGTTTTATAAGGTGTTTTGTACCTTCAAATGAATGCCAAACTATCGAGTAGTTTTCGTTTATTTTTAGATAATTTTCATCTATTTTTAGCTTACGGGTTAATCCCCACTCGAGCTTCTGCTCACTCGTGGTATTCTTTTCTTGATTCACTATTCTCTTTTGTATCGCAGAGATTCTGAAAAAGATCTTATCACAATGATCATGAGGCTGATATCTATGTGTTGTCACAACATACGTGACTCGTGTAGCAGATTCACTTAAAAGAGACCATTCAACTCTAGGGCGTGGCCTACCTTTAACTTCATCAGCGTGAAAGGTCGCCGAATCTTTTTCTATTTCCCACCCGGGCTCGGCATCTAGATGATAAGGTTGATTTTTTACAGTTCTATTGAATTGATAAGGTCTTGAAGTCTGTTTTCTAGTTGGAGTTACAATCAACTTCTTTTCCACTTCTTCCTCAACCTTGACCCCCTGTGCCTCAATTCTGCCAGGGGAGGCAGGGAGCAGAGTGATCATTCCTTGATAAACTTTCACAGTTTTTGACCAGTAGCCCGATCGATAGGGAACCTCTAAAGAATAGGTGGCTTTTTGTAGGGTTGATTGTGATACACTTTGCAAATCAGAAAACAACTCAAAAAATGGAACTGAAAAATAGTCTTTTTGAGGTTCTTTACTAATTACTTTATTATTGATCCGCAGAGTGGCTTCAGCTGGCACTCGACCAAAACATCTAATATCAATATTTCCTTCATGATAAAAAGGTGTAACAAATGCAGGACTCAGAGCAGCTACAATAGGCATGTTATTTTGTGTTGATATATGACTTACAACAGCTTGAATCCTATCAAAAGTTGCACTAATATTCGGCTCGTCAACACCGTTCCCATAGACAAGAGAGTCTATATCAGCAAGGTCCGTTTTAACTTGCCCCGCATTCTCGACTCTTTGATTCATTACATTTGCATAAATGAGTTGAACGTTTTGGAGCAGTAAGTCTGCCTGTCCTAAAATCTCAATTTGAGAAAGTGTAGCTGGTGTCAACTCTGTGTCAAAAAGAAACTGAAGTCTTCTTCCCACATGATCTGCTACTTTCTTTACAGCTTGACTGACGACATCTTTGACATCGAAGAAATGAATGGCTCCTATAGCGCTCCCCATAGGGGTTACATTTAATGGCATTTGAAACCTCATCAAATTTTTTGCAAATATTAAAAAACATTTGACATTTTATTAAAAGTGATAATAAATTATTTAGTCATGAGATTGTTTCAATGGGTAGAATTACCATTTCAAGCATGGAACCAGATACAGTCTACCTATAGATCTTTAGATGATAAAGTCCGACTCATTTCATCTCTGAGCTGGCGCTCTCTAGGTCATGGCACAGTGATTGGTGGAGTTGCTCTTTGCCTTTTTCATCAAAAAAAAGTTCCTGCTTACCTTCCTATTTTATGCTCTATGGTCGCGCTATCCATTCTGAAGCAAGCCTGGGAGCAGGCAAGAAAAAAAGGTGAATTCTCAAAGAGAGAACGAGCTTTAAAAGCTGACACCGAACAGCTTTCTAAGTTTGTGGATGAAATCGATCAATTATATCAGCAATTTGAATCATCCATGAAAAGACATCTAGAGCAAGCAGTCGATGTAGATAAAATAATGGATCAACATGATGAAGCTCAAAAGATATTGAATGGTGTAGAACTTAATCTGGATAAAAAGCTTAAAGTATTTCGTGAGCGCATTGAACTCCTTTCCGAACTCTCTGAGCATGCAAAATCAGAACAAACTGTCGCAGCTAGGCTTCTGGTTGTGTATGAAGCAAATCAGCGACTCTTAACACTATCAAAAGCCTGTGCAGAAAGAGAAAAAGAGTTAGACCGTCTAAATGGTATAAATGACTCCTTAGAGAACAGTCAAAAAGTTTTAAGTAGTGCTATAGAACGATTAACCGAAAAATCAAATTTAAAAGAGAAGGAAAACAAGGAGTAAACCAATGAGTCTAGTACTTGAACTAGCAACTCCCGCTGAAGCTCTTGTGATAAGAAAATTGATTCAAGAGCATGCAATGCAAGCGACAGCAGCGGCAGGTCTACCGATTGCCAAAGCAGCGCAAGAAGTCATTAGAGGAAATATTTCCCCTCAGACAGCCTCTTTCATTGGGAAAATCGTACATGCTTCAGTTGCGTATGCCGCACCCAAAGTAGTGAGTTATTTCAAACAGTGGATGAGTCCTAAAATCGATTGCAGATCGCAGGAAGATCTTTCCGAGCAGATTCAACGTAGAGGCTTAGAGGTTGAATCTTCTTTTAAAAGGTTAAATAGGGATTTTGAGGCACAACTGCAGAATGAGGGGGATTTACTAGAAAAAGTAAAAAGCTCAATGGAACAAAAGTTAGAAGAAAGTAAAAAGTTGCAAAACGCTCTTGAGGAAATCTCTGATGAAAACCTAGCTTTTGTGCTTGAAGATCTAGAGAAAGATCTCTTAGATATTTTCACAAATAATGAAGGTAGATTTGATGCTTTTTTGACTGAGCTTCAGAAATGGGAAGAAATTGAAAAAACAAGATCAGAGGCAAAAGCCTCAATCGAGAACTCAGAACAAGAGCTCAAAGATGTAGGCTTTGAGATAGCTAACCTTTCCGAAAAAATCGCTGCACTACCATTTGAATAAAAAAGGAATTGCATGATTAAAACACCCAATGCGCAAGACGGAAGAAACCAATTGATCGCTCGTGCCCAAGCCTTACTACAAAAGCTAGAAAACGGTAACCGGGAATTGGAAATACCTTTGCCGCTTAGAACTCTGATTGAAAACAGATTAAAAAATCGAGGGCTCGAAACCCCTTCAGCCTCTGATAAAGTCTTTGAAGTACTCTCGTTTATCATCAATGTAAAACAACTAGAATCGATGACTCCAGAGCAAAAAAGTGAGAGAGAAGTTGAAACAACAAGGCTTGTAAATGAAGCTCACAGGCTGAAATCGACGCTGGAAAAGCTCAAAGAAAATAAAAACCAATTGCAAACACTTTACGATCAACAGATAGCTAGAATAAACAGCTCGCAATAAATGATATCTTTTTTAATGAGCCTCCCTTTTAAAGGAAGGCTCTGAGAATTAGAAACGATATCCAAGAGTGCTGCGGAATCCAAAATAATTTACAGTGATATTTGTTCCATGAAGGTAAATATCAAAAGGCTCGATACGGATATCCCAATGTCTTTGATAGCCAAAACGAAATGTTAAAGGAAGTGCTGCATCAAATCCCACAACAGGAGAGCCCCAATCGTGAGGACGTTTTTTTGTACCGCCGCCAATCATTCCTTTTAAGTTAAATCCTAAATTCACAACGGTATTGAACTCATGATCATACAAAAATCCAATGACGCCATACGCAACTGTTGGAAGTCTTGTAAATCTATGATGGGAACCCTCTCTTTGAATAAGCAAATCCAATCCATGAATATGATAGTTTTTAATAGCGCCAGCGCCTACAAAAGGCGTCACATGGTCGCGGCCATTATAGAAAAAGTTATACCCTAAGCGCAGCTCAGCTTCACCTATTGCATTGGCTTTAAAATTAGCATGGGCAAGGCCTAAAAGCCAGGCTTCTACACCGGCATAAAATGCTTTGGGTTGAATCCTTTCATAGACTTGATGCAAAGGTCCAAAAACGGCCATACGGTTGTTGTACTGAAGATAAACAGCTGGAGGGTTTTGCATAGAAGGCGTCTTGGAATCTTGCAGTGCCAATTCCCCATCAGCATGGGCTAAAATAGGCAGTAAAGCTAAGCTTAGAGCAATATTTATTTTTTTCAAGGGAACTCCTTTTTGAGATGGGGTCATATTAATTAGCCCTTTCATTTTTGTATAGAATTTTGGCGTGTAAAATAATCGACCCGCTGCTAAAACAAGATTTAAGGAGAAATCTATGAAGAAATGGGTGTTGTGCGGGATTTTAGCTATGATGAGCCTGGCTTTTGCAGATGGTGAACTTGTTGCTGATGCAAAAACACCAGCGCCTACTCCAGCCCCCCAAACAACCATTGAACCTGTGGCTCCTCAATATGGCAACCGCTTTGGTTTTTCATTCGATCGTTTGGTTTATGATCATACTAGAGCCAATGAGCTGTATTTTGCCCTCGATTTTTGGATGCCGTACTTCTTTAGCAATAATCGTAATAACCACTATGGCAATCTCTATGAAGGCGAGATCCGTGTTGGATACAACCTGTTTTATGCAGGGTGCGACCACGTTACTCCTCTTTTCGGGGTAGGATATCAATACAATAATGTCGGAGTCTTTCATAACGCAAAGTTTGCTTATACCACAGCAGGTCTCAGGTATTATCATGAATGCAACTCGGTCTTTGGTTGGGGTTTTTATTTGAAAGGTCTTGCTGGTCAGCAAATCGGTAGAAAAGAGGCAAAAAAATTTGCATGGGGTATCGATCTGAGCATTCCATTTGTTTTCCGTTTCACTAAAAGTAGACGCTGGGATCTGACTTTAGAGCCTTTTTATCTCTACATGGAATCTCACCATAAACACCAAGGCGTGTTCGGAGGCCGCGGTACTTTTGGATATCAGTACTAAGTTCGAATTAGCGCCTGATTTTCACTTTGAGCAGTTTGAGCAATCAAAACAAGTGCATCCAGCCAATCGGTTCGCTGGTTCAGCGCCGCGCATCGATGAGCAGAAATCCCTTTTGAGTTAATTTCTGCAAGATAAGTGTATTCAACTTCATAAAGAGTTTCTAAATGATCCGAGGTAAATGATAGAGGAATAAATACGACGTGCTTGCGATCTTGTATCCACTTCGAAGGCTCTTTAGACAGCTCGCTAGTATAGGGCTTAAGCCACTGCCCTGGACCAAACTTGGATTGAAATGCAAGAAGCGACAAGCATTTCGGAAAACTTTTCATAATAGCTTCATAAGAAAGCGCGCATTCTCTCTGATAAGGATCTCCTTCATCGACGAATTTCTGTGGAAGCCCATGCGCTGAAAAAAAGAGAAACGCCTCTTGCTGCTCAATGTGTTTGGACTTGAGGAACTCCCTTATGCAATTTTGCATTGATTCCACATAAGCTGGATGATCCGCATACGATCTAACCCACTCTATTTTCCTAAGAATATCTTCTGGTAGGTGCTCATCAAAAAATCTAGCAATGCTGCCTGTTGTTGAATAACTAAACTGCGGATAAAGCGGTAAGATAATCAACTTGTCTGCATCAATCAATCTAATAGCATCGATAAATTCAGCATGGGTGGCTGGTAAATAACGATGAAAAGTAATGATAGGAAGGTTTGTTTTTTCTCTAAGTTTTTCAGCTAATGACTCAGTATCTTGAAAAAGAGGTGATTTCCCTCCAATAAGCTCATAATCTTTAGCAATTTTACTCACTCGGGCAATCGCTACTTTTTTAAAAAACCATTTTTCGAAAAACCGAGGAAAAAATGTCCGTATTACATCTTGATCTGTGAGCAGCTCCGTTAAAAAGGAGCCGATTTCATCTAAACTTCTAGGACCGCCAAAGTTAACTAGGACAAGCGCTGTTTTTGTTGACATCAATAAAAGAGTGTATGCATTTTGACCTCAAATGACAATATGTAGATTAGCCTTCCTCTTTCTACTTTTTCTTACAGGCTGTGGCAAAAAATCATCTGGCTATGATTTCAAAGTTGCTTTTGATCCGGCGTGGTATTCTTTTGAAATCCCCGGAAGAGAACATGCACTAACTGCATTTACAGCAGAGCTCATTGAAGCCATTGGAAAGGAAGAAAAACTCAAAATTGGCGTCTACACAAGAAGCTGGAGTAATCTCATGCTAGGACTTCAAGAGAACGACTACCAAGCCATTTGCACTCCCATGCAGCCTTATATCTTTTACGAAAAGCTCTATGTTTTTTCCTCTATTTATTTAGAGACAGGCCCGGTACTTGTTACCCTTCTAAATTCATCATGGAACTCCCTTTCTCAACTAGGAGGCAAAGAAGTTGGTATATTGCAAGGCTCATCCAACGCTCTTATTTTAGAAAAATTTCCGAGCATTATTCAAAGAACTTACAGTTCAATACAAGCTGGCTTGGACGATGTAAAAAATAACGTCATTCAAGCCATGATCCTTGATATCCTTACTGCTGAGGCGTATACAAAAGACCTTTATCTAGGACAATTAAAAATTTCATCACCACCTTTAACCCAAGACGGCATACGCCTTGTCGGCCTCAAAGGAAAATCAGAAGAGCTAATCCGGCGCTTTAATCGAGGCCTTTCTCGATTAAAGTCGAATGGAGCTTATGCTAAGATTGCTCAAAAATGGGGACTTTCCGAAGAGGAAGCTGCAAAACATCAAGGTGCAGGACAAAAATGATGATTTTGGGCCAGTTTGACAGCCGCTTGAAGCGGCCCCTGCCTCGGCTCCGAGTACATACTCATAAGAGTAGAACTCGGGGCTGAGGTGGCAAAATGACCCAAAAGAGCGTTTTTGTCGTGTACGTTGATGTTTTGCAGTTTCCTCCGAAGTAAAATAAGATCCAATCCGGTAAAATGAATTCATGTCTTATTGGAAAAATTATTTTACACTTATCTTAGTTCGGTTCCTTCAGTTATTTCAGCGCCGTGGGAGTGAAAATCATTTTCTTATCGTATCTACAACAGGTCTTGGAGATACGCTCTGGGCAACACCTGCAATCCGAGCCCTTCGAGAAGCTCACCCTAAAGCCTACATAGGCTGTTTGACAACTCCTCTTGGAGCACAGGTCCTCAAAGATAGCCCCTATCTCAATGAATTTTTCATATTTGGCGGCGGATCATCTCTTTTTAAACTCTACTTCAAGCTGCGAAAAAGAAAAATCGGGACAGCTCTGCTTTTTCATACCTCTCAAAGGGCGATCCTCCCACTATGTGCCGTTATTGGAACATTCTGCCGCATAGGCACTGCTGGCCTGCAAAAAGGACTCGATGTCCTTTTAACACAAGCGCTTGTCTGGCACGACTCCCATGAAATTGAACGTAGACTCGATATGGTCCGGGCAGCAAAAGCCAGTCCTACAAGCTATGAGCTTGATTTTTTTATCAATGAATCCGATCGGGAGGCAGCTAAAAAGCTTATGCCGCAAGGGGTTGTCATCGGGCTTCACCCCGGAGCTAAAGATCGATTTAAACAGTGGCCCCCTTCTCACTTCGTAAAAGTCGCAAAAAAACTAAAAGACGAGCTTCGGTGCTCTATTTTAATTACGGCAACGCCTGCAGAAAAAAGTCTTGCTGAATCTATTTGTTCTGAAATAGGTGAGGCTACAGTGTTCATTCAGCCGCTCAATATCATGGCTGCAGCGCTTGAGAAGCTGACTCTTTTTATTACGAATGATACAGGACCTTTGCATCTGGCACTGGCCATGAAAACTCCCACTATTGCACTTTTTTCACCAACAAATCCCAAAATTTGCGGCCCTTATCACAACACTCGTTCTATGATACTTGAGGCCTCACCTACATGCTTTCCATGTCTTAAGAAAAAATGCCGTGATCCTTTTTGTATGAGACAGATTGGACCGGACGCTGTCATCAAAATAGCACTTGAACAACTTCAGGTATCCGTATGAAAGCTACCATCGTCATCCTAAACTGGAATGGAAAAAATGACACCCTGGCTTGTCTAAAATCCCTTCATCCTTACACAGATATTATCGTAGTAGATAACGGATCGCAGGACGACTCTGTCCAGGAAATCAAAAAACAGTTTCCACACATTCAAGTCATTGAAACAGGCTTGAACCTCGGCTATGCAGGCGGAAACAATGTCGGCATTGAAGCTGCGCTAAGACAAGGAGCAGAGGCCGTTCTCTTACTCAATAATGATACCGTTGTCGATCCTGAAATGATGCAGGCATTAATTCAAAGCGCCGAAAAAAATCCCTCTATAGGAATCTGGGGCGGATATCCCTTGCGGTTTTCAGATCCAGAACATCTCGATCATTTAGGCGGCATTTGGCTAAGTGAGAAAGGAGATTTTGAACTCATCGGACTCGGTGCAAAAAAAGGGTTTCGCACAGATAGACAGTTAGATTATGTCTGCGGCTGCTCCATCTTTATAAGACGGGAAGTGTTTGAGAAAATCGGCCTTTTAGAAACTAAATTCTTTTTATTTTGGGAAGAATCCGATTTTGCAATGCGCGCTAAAAAAGCAGGTTTTGGCATCGAAGTCTGCTATGAGGCTCTTCTCTTCCATAAAGTGTCAGCCTCTTTCATAGGTGGAAGTCCGCATAAAAAATATTTCTGGTGGCGTGGTAGATTTCTTTGGATTGAACGCAATTGCAGTCCCGAAGAAAAAAAGAGACTCTTTCGCAAGCTTCTCAATCCAGAACTTTGGCATTACAAAAAACTTCTCTGGATTAAAGGAGTCGAGTTAAGCCTCCTTAAGCTCCTTCGAAAGCAAAACATCCAAGAAAAAGAAGAGAAGCTTAAACAGTACCGTGCGGCCCTGCAAGGCCTTTCTGATTACACTTCTCAGCAGTTTGGGTCAGGACCTTCTTGGCTCTATAAAAGAAAGCCTCTGTAGGCAATTTTACTATAATACAATAACTCTCTCAAGAAAACTTTGTAGATAGCAAAAAAAACTGGTAAATGATAAATCTGTTACTAGGGCTGTTTGATTAAACGGCTTTAAGACTAAAGGTAACATATGCGTAAAGTTGTGCTCTTGATCTTGCCCCTTCTTCTGATACTTGCCGGCTGTCAAACAAATAGCGTCATTGTCAATGGTGTTGAGGAAAGAGAAGCTAATGAAATTGTCGTTTTCTTAGCAAGCCGCGGAATCAGTGCACAAAAAGTCCCAGCCAAAGCATCTCCAGGTGGAGGTGCAGGTGATACAGGCCCTTCTATGTGGAACATTGCCGTTCCTGAAAATTTAATGACAGACGCAATGGCAATTCTCAACCAAAACGGCCTTCCACGCATAAAAGGCACTAACCTTCTCGAGCTTTTTGCAAAGCAAGGGCTCATGACCAGCGATAAAGAAGAAACGATTCGCTATCAGGCAGGTCTTGAGCAGCAAATTGCTAATACTATCCGTAAAATCGATGGAGTGATCGACGCCGATGTTCAGCTCTCCTTCCCTGCTGAATCGGCAACACCTACCGTCCCTGGAGCTCAAGCCGTTATTCAGAAAGTCACCGCTGCAGTTTATGTCAAACATCAAGGCATTGTCGATGATCCCAATAGCCACCTTGTTTCAAAAATTAAGCGTCTTGTCGCAGGCAGCGTCAACGGTCTTGATATCAATGACGTGACTGTGATCTCTGATCGCTCTAGATTTACAGATGTTGGACTCAGCACTTCTCTAGAGGCAGCTCCCTTCCAGCCGCAAGACTACACAAGCATTTGGTCTATCATTTTGAGCAAAGATTCCGTGCTGCGTTTTAGATTTTTATTCGTCTCTTTAATCACAGCCAATATCTTTTTTCTGGTGCTTGCAATGTGGACGATTTGGAAAGTGTACCCTATCCTAAGAAGCCATGGTGGACTGAGGAGCCTCTTCAATGCTACCCCCTTAAGCCAACCTGAACCTGAAGCGCCTAAAGAAGAATGACACTTTCTACACGCATCATTCTTAATGCTTTTTTGCATGAATGCCCCACTGAAGAGCGTCAAAGGTTGATGGATTGTTTATCGACCTCGGAAAAAGAAGCCATCGCTTCCAGCCCTAAAACCTTTGGAAACCCGTTAAAATCTCAAGAAGATCCTGAAAAACTTCTTTCATGGATTCATCATTCATGGATTACCCCTTTCTTACGAACCCTCTCTGAAAAAGAGATCGGTCTTTTTCTTGCCTCTTTAAGCTCGGAAAAAATCAGCGCTGTAGGAAAAGACTTGCTCTACGCTGGAAAAATTCCTTCCCTATCTCAACTTGGCAAACTTTTCTTAAGATCCACACTTGTCAGATATTTAACAGCCGAGATGGATGATTTGCTTCCGATCGAGTGCCTTCCAGAATCTACCCTTAATGATCTCATTGCACTACCCACTGAAGTCCTGATTAGTTTTTTGGACCTTCTAGGCTTACATGACCTTTCTGTGGAAGTGAAACAAATTATCGACAAACAAAAACTTTCTAAAATCGATGATGCTTTGACCGCCGATCAATTACAGTACTTAAAACTCTTACTTCAAAGTCATGAGCCTGTTGCTTTTGCCTCAATGGGCCTGGTGCATTGGAATGGCGATAAAGACAAATTAAAACTACTTATCCGTCAAAGAGGAGCCAACCGTTTGGCAAAAGCTCTTAATGGGCAAGATAGTAGTCTTCAGTGGTATGTGCTCCATCGCTTAGATGTCGAAAAAGCGCTTCTCGTTCAAAAACTATCGGCCCCTATTGATAATCCCAGAGCCGCCAAACTCCTCATCCAACAAGTCGTAGAGCTGATCAATTACACCAGAGGATCCAATGAGTAGATTGTTTACTTTGATTGAAAGTGGAGAGGTCCACCCATCATCTGAAAAAAAAGTCATTAAATCTGAAGATTTCAGTACGCTCCTTGCAGCAAGCGATCTTTTAGATAAAACACGTGCAGATATTGCCGAAGTTAAAGAACGAGCAGAAAAAGAAGCAGAAGAACTCAAGAAAAAAGGGTATGAAGAAGGCTATCAAGAAGGGCTTACTCAGCTGAATGAAATGATTTTGGGGCTCGATAATGAGAAAAAGCGGCTCCGTCATGAGATGAACCAACTGATTTTACCTCTTGCCCTAAAAGCTGCAAAAAAAATCGTTGCAGGAGAGCTCAAAGCAAACCCTGAAACAATTGTTAATATCGTCATGCAAGCACTTGCGCCTGTGATGCAAAATCATAAGATCACCATTTTTGTTAACAAAGCAGACAAAGAAATTTTAGAAGCAGAAAAAACCCTCCTCAAAGAAAAACTCGAGCAAGTGGAGTCGCTTTCCATTCGTGATCGTGATGATATTTCACCTGGCGGCTGCATGATCGAAACTGAATCAGGGATCATCAATGCAACGATTGAAAACCAATGGCGCGGCATCGAATCTGCCTTTGATCGGTACTTGAAGCAATAAGTGCTTGCAGTTTTTGTCTTTTTCCGTTTTGCTCTTTATTGAGGTAATCTAATGAAGTGGATCAAGTACGTTCTTTTTATAATCATTTTAGTAGGCAGTGTGTCGGTTTTTGCAGATGACGCTCAGCTTCCCTCTGGGCTTGTGGAAGGTGAAGTTGGGAACCCTCCGCAGCTTGTTGCAGAGCTTGCTGTCTTAGCAGGACTTTCTCTACTTCCTTACGTTGTGATGCTGCTTACATCCTATGTCAAGATCGTTGTCGTGCTTTCGCTTCTTAGAAACGCTCTCGGAGTCCAGCAATCACCTCCTAACCAGGTGCTGAACGGAATTGCTCTTCTGATGAGTATCTATGTGATGTTCCCCACAGGGGTTGCAATGTACAACTCAGCTTCCAAAGCCTTAGCCACCAATCCTCCGCAAGAACTTTTTACTGGAGCGACAGCTCCCTATCTGATCAATGTGATTGATGAGGGGAAAGAGCCTTTGAGGGATTTTATTCAGCGTAATAGTATTGGTAAGCACATTACAAGTTTTTATCAACTGGCATACCGTTCTTATCCAGAAGAATACCGCTCATCACTTAAACAAACCGACTTTCTAGTGCTGATTCCCGCCTTTATTACAACACAGCTTAAGGCCGCTTTTGAAATCGGCGTTGTGATTTACCTTCCGTTCTTTGTGATCGATCTTGTCGTTTCCAATATCTTGCTTGCGATGGGGATGATGATGTTATCGCCACTGACGATTGCGCTGCCTCTAAAGCTGCTTTTGCTTGTGATGGTTGATGGATGGACGATCTTAATTCAAAATCTTGTACTAACTTTTAGGTAGGACTTAAGATGTTTACAGCCGAAATATATCAGCTTGCTTATCAGGCTCTTCTTCTAATCTTGATCCTTTCCGGCCCTCCAATTTTAATCAGCATGTCAATCGGGCTTTTTGTTGCCATCATGCAAGCGGCCACTCAAATCCAAGAGCAAACCCTTTCCTTCACCGTCAAACTTATCGCTGTTATTTTTACACTTTTGTTGATGGGAGGATGGTTAGGAGGACAGATTCTTCAATTTGCCAACACGATTTTCCAAAACTTTTATAAGTGGAATCCGTGACATCTCTGGCCGTTGTTGATACCTCTGACTATGTCAGCTTTATTTTGAGCCTTCCAAATTTATCGCCTATTTCTGCTCTCACCTTTTTCTTTTTAATTCTCATGCGCATTGGCCCTATTGTCGCTTTATCTCCGTTTCTTGGCTCTAAGTTACCAGGAGGCGTTAAAATAGGTCTTGCAATCTCGCTTTCTCTTGTTCTTCTTCCACATGTGATCGGCGTCTCAAAAATTCCTGCACCGACGTTTGACATCTTATTTATTGGTTATGCTGCAAAAGAACTTCTCATGGGATTTATCCTAGGGTTCTTAGTTAACATTCCATTTTACATTGCTCAAGCAAGCGGTGTTCTCATCGATTTTCAAAGAGGATCATCCGCCCTTCAAGTAAACGACCCCACTCTTTCTACGCAAGCATCCCCCCTCGGTCTTCTTTATAACTACGTCTTCATTGTTCTTTTTTATGAAATCGGCGGCGTTTTTATTTTCCTCCAAGCTGTTATGAATTCCTATACAGCTATTCCTGCCGACGCCTTTATTCCTGCCATTTTTTTTCACATGAAAAATGGATTTTGGAACTTTATCATGGCGCTCCTGACTAAATTCACAGCGATCTCCATGCAGCTGGCTGCACCCTCGCTGGTTGCAATCTTGATGACAGACATGTTCTTAGGAATTGCAAACCGTTTAGCACAACAAGTTCAAATCGCCTTCTTAGGAATGTCGCTGAAGTCGCTTGTCGGATTAGCGCTTCTTTGGCTTGCTTGGTATTTCATCTTGCAACAACTCTCTGTTCAATCGCAACTTTGGCTCGATTCACTTGACCGAATCGTCAGATCAATTCCAGCAGCATGAGTTACTTCCGTTGTGAAATTCTCGAGGAAATTTTGAAAATTTGCAAGTGGATTTACCCCAGCATAAAAAAGACCAATATACGAAGTTTATATGGCTTTATTATGCTGAAGTAAATTAACCGTAAACTTTTCGAAATTGAACGAGAAGGCGCAGCGGGAGTAGCTCAGATTGATTTTGTTTGACTCGAAATGGATTTTCTTCGTAGATTGGGATGTATCAACACACAAATGAATTGTGTTTAGTTGAATCAATTGTGTCTTTATCGTGTCTCTCTTGGCTGATCTAAGAGAAATTTGATGTCTCTTTTTAATAGTAAGGGACACGGAAAGCAAAATGAAACGAAAACGATCCAAACCCAGGGGGATCTCAATGAATAAAATTAATAAATTATTGCCTCTCATGGCAATGTCACTGGTTGCAATGACATCTGTTGTCTCTGCTGTAGACGATATGCAAGTTCGCAACCTTGAAAACCGCGTTAGCGCTTTAGAGCAACGCCGCGGAGCCAATGGAATGATTAACCCACCTGCACGTCCTGTTGTAAAAGACGGTGTTGATCTTTGGGTTCAAGCAGAAGCTCTTTTGATGCATGCAACAGAAGATGGTGTGAACTATGGCATCAAGCAACGTAATTCTAGTGTAGCAACTGTTGATGGTAGTGTAAAAAATATTAAATACGATTGGAGTTGGGGTTGGAGAGCTGGTATTGGATACAACCTTCCGCATGATGGTTGGGATATGCTCCTCAACTATACCTGGTTCCGTGCTGGCGAAAGTAAAAAGTCTAATACAGATGATGCTGAGATCATTTGGCAAACATGGACAAATCCAGTTCCATCCGGTGGTGTTTCAACAGCTCAAGTTACGAAAGCAGTTGGTCGAACACACTTAAAGTTTGACTATCTTGACCTGCAGCTCGGACGTGAGTTTTTTGTTAGCAAGTGGCTGACACTCCGTCCTTACATGGGCGCAAGAGGCTTATGGGCCCACCGTCATATGACAGTTAAATACAATAACGGACAGCTCAGCAACTTTGGTCTTACTAAAATCAAAGAGAAATTTAATAACCGCTTCCGTGGCGGAGGTCTCTTAGCCGGACTCGATACACAATGGGGTCTTGGTGAAGGATGGAGCCTCTATGGACAGTTTGCAATTTCTTTACTCTATGGAACTCACCGTCTCCATGAGAAACAAGATACTTACAATGCAGGTGGAATAGCTGGTCGTATTGCTCATATTCATGATTCATGGACAATGGTTCGGATGATGACAGATCTTGGGTTTGGACTCCGATGGGACCGTCTCCTTTACAATGATGACTACCGCATCCGCCTTCAATTGGGATGGGAACAACACGTCCTCACTGGATTTGATAAAGACATCAACTTTGTTGATGACATTGTACAAGGCAAATTCACCCTTAACCAAGGTGATTTAGCAATTAGCGGTTTAGCATTCCAAGTTCGTTTTGATTTCTAATTATTTAGAAATAGACTTGCTTAAACTAGCCCAGCTTTAACAAAAGCTGGGCTTTTTTTTGATACGTTGATTCTTTTTCAATGTTTCCTCTATATGTTGGTTTTTTAGGCACTCGTCTAAAAATGAGGAGAAAAACCAATGTTCGATTTATCCGCAGCACGGAAACGAAAATATCTGAAAGCATTGTGTTATTTCTCATTAGCATTGGGTTTAGCTGATGTTGAAGGCGGGAATTTCATTGTGAAATTCAATACTGATACCGCTCCTCCTGAAGGATTCTCTATTAGTGCCACTGAAGGTGACTTAAGATGGACCATCAATCAAGCTAATCAATCGGGACCTTCCTCTACAATTACTTTTGACGTAGGAGTAGGAGGAAACATTGTCTTATCGGATTCACTTCCTCCTTTAGGTTCTTTAGTAACTCCTGTTCAAATCATGATGGATACCGTGGCAAATGACGTAACTATAAACGGTTCAGGAAAATATTCAGGGCTCTTTGTTCTTCCTCAGACAACTTTTACTTTAAACAACAGTGCTTTTGGCACACTTACGATGACAACTGATTCTGTTGGTGGAGACGGGGCAAGTGGATTAGGCGGCGGCGGCGGCGGACTTGGAGCGGGAGGAGGACTCCTCATTCAGGGAAATGCTACTATTACCCATGTTTCATTGATCAATTGTACTGCTACTGGAGGTACCGGGGGCGGAGCAAATGATGATCCTTGTAATTTTGCCGGCTGTGGTCCTCAAGCTGCAGGGGGCGGCGGGGGAATGAGCAACGCGGCAGGAGGAACATCCGTTAGTATTATGGGCGGAGGCAGTGGCGGTGGCGGCTTTGGAAAAACTGGAACGGGGGGAAGTGTCTCTTCAGCAGGCGCAGGTGGTGGCGGGGGATTATTTTATTCTGGGGGCAGTTCATCCCACTCAGCAGCCGGCGGCGGCGCTTCTGATTTAAATGCAGGGGCTGACGCCTCTAGCAGCGGCGGGGGAAACGGCGGCGATGGAGCACTAGTAGGCAATACAGGCGGCTCAGGAGGATCCAGTCATGACAAAACCGGAGACTCAGGCACTGCTGGTTCAGCGCTTGGTGGTGGTGGTGGCGGCGGGGGTGCTGAAATTCTAGTAGACTATACCAAACAGGGCGGCAACGGAGGAAGTAATGGTTTCAATCCTAATGGAGGAGGCACAGGTGCTTCTGGTGAAACAGCAAGTTTTGTGGGAGGAGGTGGTGGTGCTGGCATTGCCGGCGGGGGTGGGGGTGGCGTCGAAGCTTTTTTTACAATCACATCCAGCGGCGGTGGCGGCGGTGGTGGATTTGGGGGGAGTGGAGGAGGCGGAACAAACCTAAATAACCCAAGCTCTACTGGAAATGGCGGTGCTGGAGGGTTTGGAGGAGGAGGAGGCGCTGGAGGAAGTGGATATGGCGCTAGTGGTGGATTTGGAGGAGGGGGCGGCGGTCGCCAAAACCCTAACAACCCAAGCACAGTCTATGGAGGAGGTTCTGGAGGAAAAGGGTTTGGAAATGGCGGTGGGGGTGCAGCTCTTGGCGGCGCTATCTTTGTAGATCAAGGAGCTTTACTTACACTGGACGCTGTTGTCATCAATGGAAGCACAATTACTCCAGGTCCTCACGGTCTTTATCTTGCCAGTGGAGGAAATGATGGAGCAACAGATGGTCAGGCATTAGGAGTCGATATCTTTCTTAGAAGCACAGGAGCCATTAATTTTATTCATACCGGCTCTTTGACTATTAATAACCCCATTGTCAGTGAGACAACGGCCGGAGGGGGCGGGGGTGGAATTACGATGAGTGGAGTTGGAGGGACGCTTATCTTGCCAGATGGAAATAGTTACTCAGGAACAACTTCCCTTCAAAATGACGGCACTATTCAAATCACCTCTGACACAGCTCTTGGTAATTCTGGAAATCCTTTAAGCTTTAGTGGAGGAATTCTCCAAATGAAAGCCCCCATTTCATCTTCAAGATCGATCACTCTTACTAACATTTTCCCCGGACCTGTGGGAACTTTGTTTATGGATGCAAGCGGAACTTCCACATTTTCTGGCCCGATTACGGGGATAGGCGGTGTGATCCAGGTAACAGGAGGTCAAGGGGCAGTACTGCTTTCTGGAATAAATAACACCTACACAGGCGGCACCAATGTGTTTGGAGGTGGAACCCTTCAAATCCTTTCTGCGGGCAATATCGGCACTGGCACGGTTATACTTGCAGATACAACTTCCAATGGAACCTTGCAGCTAATTCAGGGATTTTCAAGCCCTTCTATTGCGAATCCTTTCACGATCAACACTAATACAGGGACGATTATTTCTAATCTCCCCGCTGGACAAAACGTCTCATTCACCGGAAATGTCTTTGACCAAGGAACTTTTGTTCTGAATTCTACAAATATAAGTAGCATGACATTTTCAGGACAGATAACAGGATCAGGTTCTTTGATCGTCGAGGGAGGAAATGTTATCTTAACCAATACATGCTCCTACGCAGGACCGACAATTATTGATTTTGGTACTTTAACAGTTTTAGGAACCGTTTCAAATTCATCCATTTTAGTGAATTCATTTGGGACTCTGAAAGGTACAGGAACAGTCCAAGACGTGGACATTTTTGGAACCATTGCCCCTGGAACTAGCATCGGAACAATTCATGGAGGAGCATTCACTTTTAATCCGTTATCAACTTATGCCTTAGAGATAAGTGACACAACATCCGATCTCATCTCTGCAACAGGAGCTGTGACAATTAACGGAGGCAACCTTACTTTGTTCCCTCTCGGATTTGCTTATCCTGATACCTCACTATCCTACACCGTCATTGAAGCATCGCCCGTTGTAAATAGTGCTGCATTTACTTTGATCAATCCGTTAACACGCTATAACTTCAATGTCATTTACAATCCCAATAATGTGATTTTAGCTTTTGCGGGACCGCCAACCCCTTTCCATGTGCTTGTTCCATCTGGTAAAGAAGGACAAGTCGCAAAATGCTTTGATGAGCTTTTTGAAATGAAGATGCCTGATTTGGCTGAAGTGTTAAACGTGCTCGAGATGCAAACACCTTCTCAATTGGCAAGTAGCTTGCATGAGATGCAGCCGGCTAATTTCAACAACATTGCATTTGCAGAAGAAAATGTGGCGGAAAGAATTCGCCAGATTTACACCAGCCATTTCTTAGAGCAAGGAGTGCTCGGTTGCAAAGAGACGCAACCCTGGAGGTTGTGGGCTGCACCTTTTGTCGAACGGGTAAAGCAACATGGAACGAAGAGTGAGCAAGGCTATAGAGAACGATTTGGAGGGTTTACTACAGCTCTTGATTATCGTTTGAAAAACCAGTGGCTCTTCACTGGAGGTTTTTCTTATGCAAAGACTGATTTGCGCATACCAAAAAATAAAACGCGGGCTGACTTTAGCACCTATGCAGGAACTCTAGGCGCTGCATGGTCCGATTCAAAATGGTTTGCCGATGCTCAGCTTTCTTACCTCTTTAGCCTTATCTACGCCAAAAGAACCATGTGTTTTGGTCTTTGCAACTATGTGATGGACTGTATGCTTAGCAGGACTGCAAGGCATACTGAGCGCGCAAGCCAAGTGCTCTCACATATTGGATTTGGATATGATTTCAAGCTAAAGCCCTCCTCTACGGGATCTGTTAATGTGCATCCCTTTACTACACTTCAAGTGAAGACAACTTCACCACATACCTACAACATCTATCCGTTTGTCAATATTGATTATCTTTATTTGCCTCAGCATGAATATACAGAACATGGCGCACAGAGCCTTGATTTAAGAGTGAAAAGCAAAAGTTATGACCTCTTAAGACCTGAAGGAGGTATAGGATTCGGCTATAATGGGTGCTTTGAAAAAATACAAACACTCTTTGATGTTTCTGTCAGCTACATCCATGAATTCCGTTTCTTAGGAAAAAAGACAGTATCTAGCTTTAAACCGATCTCTTGTAAAATGAAAGTAAAAGGTCTCAAGCCAGAGAACAATTTAGTTAGCCCAGAAGCACGTCTTCGAGTGACGATACCCGGCACAGGGATTTCGCTAGCTCTTGGCTATCATGGTGAATATGGAAAACATTTTATCATGAATGCTGGAGAAGCAGAATTTAGAGCCGCTTTCTAATGTTCATCCTGATATCAGGTTTTCTTATGATTGAGTTAAATTTTGCTCTGAATTTGCCTTATTCACCCTACTCGTGAGCAGGGTTTTTAACGCAGTATATGCGATAATACATGCCATGATTATCCATAAGGAATATCCAAACAAGTATTCAATGGTATCGATATTATAAGTTGGTAGTGGGGTTGGAAGGATTTTTTCTGACTGCAAAGAGCTGATTAGTTCCTCAGTTAAGGGGTAATATTGATTTTTCTCATAATTTTCAAAACCCAATACATAGCCTTGATCAATTAGGCATATGCCAGCACCGATGATAATCATAGTTGTTCGATATCCTAAATATAAAGCGTTGCGGTCACTATCCTTTAATTCGATATTTTGGATTTTATGGATGCGATCTCGGAAACCGAACATTGCAGCTTCGACAGGTTTATAAACCATGACTCCTAAAAATAAGATAGGTAAAAAAAAGACTCTCATCTTTAATGCCTCTTGTATTTTTGGTGCTCCATTGTACAGTTATATCATAAGAGCTGTAAAGAAATATTCTTTATATAAATTTTGACGATAGAATCTACAGTAAATCAAAAATAGTTGACGGATTATCAAAGATTGGAGTTCGGTCGATATTAGCTGATTTTGTGAAGCACAGCTTGAAGCATCTCTGCAAAATAAAGAATCTCATCCTCTGTATTATAGGGAGCCACTGACAGTCTAAGCGCAGATGTTAATCCAAAATGGTTCAAAAGCGGCTGGGCGCATAAGTGCCCTGAGCGAAGAGCAATTCCTTTTAGATCTAAAAGTGTTGCTATATCCAAAGGATGTGCGCCCGGAATATGAAATGTGATCAGAGAAGTTCTATGCTCTTTTGGGCCTAGAACCTGTGCTTCTTTGGGAAGGTTTTTGAGAGCAAGCTGGATAAGGCTCTCTTCATGCTGGATGATCTCTTCTCTTAAATGACTTTCGATATATTCAAGCGCAGCGCCAAGGCCGATGGCTTCTGCAATCATCGGTGTTCCCGCTTCAAAACGAAGCGGAGGGTCTTGATACGTTGTCTTTTCAAACGTGACTTTTTGGATCATATCTCCTCCGCCTTGGTAGGGAGGCATTTTCTGAAGGAGATCTTTTTTCCCATATAAAACTCCGACTCCTGTAGGGCCATAGAGTTTGTGAGAAGAAAAAACAAGAAAATCACAGTCTAGCGTTTGAACATCAAGAGGAAGGTGGACAGCGCTTTGCGCAGCATCTAAAACAACATGCGCGCCTCTTTTATGAGAAGCCTGGATCATTTCTTCGATGGGATTGACGATGCCAAGAACGTTAGAGACGTGTGCAATTGAAACAAGTTTTGTGCGGGGAGATAAAAGCGTATGAAATTTTTCAAGATCGATTTCTCCACTAGCTGTAAGAGGAATGACTTTAAGATGCGCTCCTTTGCGAGCACAAACTAGCTGCCAAGGGACGATGTTTGAGTGGTGCTCTTGTCCGGAGATGACAATCTCATCACCTGCCTCTATCGGATAGCACTGGGCAATGAGGTTGAGTCCTTCTGTTGTCCCTCGTGTGAAAACGATTTCATCCGAGGACGGTGCGCCAATAAAATCTCTGACTTGATCTCGCACCTGGTTGTATCTTTGTGTAGCTTCTTGCGAAAGCGTGTAAGCTCCCCGATGAACCGTGGCGTAGGAGTTTTGATAAAACTGCGTCATCGTATCGATGACTTTAGAGGGCTTAAGAGAGGTCGCTGCAGAATCTAGATAAATAAGCCCCTTCTTTTGGAGCATGGGGAAATCATCGCGCTTAAAAACGGAAGCCATCTCGCACGCTCGCATAAGGAATTTGATCTAACATCTCTTGAATAAATCCCCGGACAAGAAGCGTACGGGCGCTTTCTTTAGTAAGACCGCGGCTTTGAAGATAGAAAAGCTGCTCTTCATCCACTTCTGACATCGTAGCGCCGTGGGAAGCTTTGACATCGTCTGCAAAGATTTCTAAGTTGGGCTTTGCATTAGCAACTGCAGCGTCGCTCAAAAGGAGGTTATGATTCAGTTGATACGCCTCTGTTTTTTGAGCTTCAGGGTGAACATAGATTTTTCCTTCGAAACTTGACTGCGAATGTCCTTTTAGCACACCTTTAAATTTTTGTAGCGAATGGCAATTGGGAGAGACGTGTTCGACAAAAACATTTGTGTGGCATTGATGATTCTCAGAAAGATTCCAGAGCCCTTGGAGTAGCGCACTTGCATTATCTCCTAATAGAGTAAGTTTAAGACGGTTTCTGTTAAGAAGTCCTTTTGTTGTCAGTGCAAGATGATTTAATGTCGCATTTGATTTGAGCGTCGCTCTGAAATCACTTAAGACAATCTCACCATTTGAGGTTTGCACATGAGAAAAGCCGGCCTCTTCTTCAAGAGCGGCATCCATAGAAATATGATGCACGCCGTCGCCGATGATTGTTGAAATCGTTTTCAGCTGCGATCCACGAGAGCAGAAAAAATGAAGGCGAGCTGGGTGATAAGAGCTAGCGCCAGGTCCCACATGAATGATTTGTAAGGGATTCTCTAGTTGCTGCTTGGGTGGAAGGTAGCAAAAAACTCCTTCTTGCTGCAGCGCTAAATTTAAAACCGCAAAAGGATCCGTCTCGTCTTTAATGCTTTTTGAAAGACGTCCCTGAAGAAACGGGCCGTAAGTTTTAAGCGCTTCTTGCAGCGGCAAGATAACAAGTTTTGAAGGGATTTTTGAGAGCTCTTTACAAAACCGCCCATTTGCAAAAACGATATAGCTCTCCAAAGCTTCTGGGAGGGTGTGTGGCTCGATCATCTCTTTTGAAACTGCAGCTGCCTTTAGAGAGAGTTTGATATCATATAGCCTTTTCAGAGGCACATATTTAAACGCATCTGCTGATTTATCAGGAAGTCCCAGCTCTAAAAAATGATCCCATGCTTTATCACGAAGACTGCTTGAGCTAAGCGTTGAGAAGATTTCTTGGAGCGACGCAAAAAAATGGGTCGAATCAGCTGTAGACATTGTATCCTTGCGCTTCCAGCTCTAAGGCTAGTGTTGCATCGCCTGTTTTAACAATTTGACCATCCACAACAACATGAACAAAATCGGGCTTAATATAATCCAAAAGACGCTGGTAGTGGGTAACTATGAGAACTGCGCGGTCTTTAGAAAGAAGCGCTTTTACACCTTGAGCGACATCTTTCATGGCGTCAATATCAAGACCTGAATCAATTTCGTCTAGAATAGTGAGTTTCGGCTCTAAAACAGCCATTTGAAGAAGTTCATTTTTTTTCTTTTCGCCTCCAGAAAAACCCTCATTCAGGTTACGAGTTTTAAACTCGGACCTCACATTCATTTGCTCCATTTTTTTTGTGAGAAGCTCTTCAAACTCTTTTTCGGAGATTTTTCCTCGGCACGCTTCATAAGCAGAATGGAGAAATTGAAAGTTTGTCAGCCCTGGAATCTCCAGAGGATATTGAAAGCTTAAAAAAAGCCCCAGCTTGGCTCTTTCTTCGGGATCCATATCGACAATGTTGCTTCCTTCGAATAAAATCTCCCCGCCTGTCACCTCGTAGCTGGGATGGCCGGCTAAGATCTTGGCAAGCGTCGATTTTCCGGCTCCGTTAGGCCCCATGATCGCATGGACCTCTCCTGCCTTAATCTCGAGCGAGAACTTTTTCAAGATCTGCTTATTTTCAATACTCACATCTAAATCACGAATCACTAACATGTTTTAACCTACGGAATTTTCAAGTTTTAAGGCGAGCAGCTTTTGGGCTTCGACAGCAAATTCAAGCGGAAGCTCACGAATCACATCTTTACAAAAGCCGCTGACCACAAGGTTGATCGCATCTTCACGGGCGATCCCTCTGGATTGCAAATAAAAAAGCTGTTCTTCGTTCATCTTGGAAGTAGAAGCCTCATGCTCGAGCTGAGCCGAAGGGTTTGCCACTTCGATATATGGAAAAGTATTAGCAGAACACTGATTGCCTACTAGCATTGAGTCGCACTGGGTGTAATTGCGAGCTCCTTTTGCGCGCGGAGCGATTTTGACAAGCCCGCGGTAGGTATTATGCGACTGATCGGCTGAAATCCCTTTAGAAACAATCGTAGAGCGGGTTTTTTTTCCTAGGTGAATCATCTTAGTGCCGGTATCTGCCTGCATCTTTCCATTTGTCAGTGCAACAGAATAAAATTCCCCTACAGACTCATCACCTTGCAAAATACAGCCTGGGTATTTCCAAGTAATAGCAGCTCCTGCTTCGACCTGCGTCCAAGATATTTTGGAGCGAAATCCTGCACACCTTCCCCGTTTTGTCACGAAATTATAAATTCCCCCCACTCCTGTTTTAGGATCGCCTGCATACCAGTTCTGAACCGTGGAGTATTTAATCTCTGCATTGTCATGGGCAACAAGTTCGACCACTGCAGCGTGGAGCTGATTCTTATCAAAAGCCGGCGCCGTGCAGCCCTCTAAGTAGCTAACATACGACCCCTCTTCTGCAATGATGAGTGTCCGCTCAAACTGCCCGGTTTCTTTGTCATTGATGCGGAAATACGTCGAAAGCTCCATAGGAGAGCGTACGCCTTTAGGAATATACACAAATGAGCCGTCGGAAAAAACAGCAGAGTTCAGCGCTGCATAAAAATTGTCGCCAATAGGAACCACACTGCCCAAGTATTTTTCTAGCAGCTCAGGATAGAGCTCAACTGCTTCAGAAATAGAGCAGAGCACAACACCTGCTTTTTTAAGTTCATGTTGAAATGTTGTTCCAAGAGAGACTGAATCGAACACCACATCGATAGCAACGTTTGCAAGCCGTTTTTGCTCATCGACAGGAATGCCGAGTTTCTCAAAAGTCTTTAAAAGTTCGGGATCGACTTCATCCAAAGAATTCAGCTGTTGTTTTTTCTTGGGCGCAGAATAATAACAGATATCTTGATAGTCGATCGGCGGAAATTGAATATTGCCCCAGACAGGCGGCGTCATTTCTTTCCATCTTTGATAGGCCTTAAGGCGGAACTCAAGAAGAAATGAAGGTTCCTTTTTTTTAGCCGAAATCAAACGGATCGTCTCTTCCGAAAGTCCTTTCGGAATCGATTCCATCTCAATCTCTGTTGTAAAGCCGTATTTGTATTCCGTCGTCATGGGTCCACGATTATACCCATTTTTTACTTACAAGAATATAAACAAAAAAATTTAATCTGAATGATTCAAGATTATTCTTACCGTTGAAGAAAATAGAGTACCCGGCAGAAGATGTTAGGAATGAGAAAAAGGCACCCAGCTCTACTTCTAGAAATGATTATCGCTTTTACACTGATGGGCGGCGTCATCGCGATCCTTTTGAATGGGTTTTATGAAGCAATTAGAGCCAAAAACCAGCTCAAGCAAGACCGTGCAAAAATCTTAGCGCTCCAGAGACTTAAAAACCGATTTGCAGCTCTTTTCCAAAACGTCATCGATGTTAAGTGCTTATCCGATAACGTCTACTATATTCGTTATAAAGGAGCTGTTGATCATGAGCGCTCTTTTCGTTCAGAGGTTGAAGCTATCTTGCAGATCAAAAATGACATCTTATCGTTGACCTCATGGCCTAAAAAAGGAAACCCCAGGCATGAAATCTTAAGTGAAGGCGCAAACTTGCTTAAAGTAGAGCTTTTCGATGAAATAAAAGGAGAATTCTCAAAAAAATATCCCTCTCCCAATCCTCGCCTGGTCAAAATAACCTTCAATAATGAGGAGCTTCCTCTTTTTTTATGAATTTCTTACCTTTAGTTTTCACTTTTTTAATCCTGCTCTCGCTCATGGGCTCCTTCTTATTTTCTTCCGCCTTCAGAATTGCTCGGGAAAGCAAACTTATCCAGACAGGACATAAGACCTACTTAAATCTTCTTACCAAACAATCCCAAGAGTCTTTTACCCCAAAAAAAGATGAAACTGCTAAGGCAGGTCTGGAAAACAAGGAAAAGCGTACCAAAAAGCCCGCCTCTCCTCCAGGAGCAGATGATAAACCTCCTCGTTCCTTTCATGACGGTTGTGAAGAAAGCAAAATCAACCTCTCTTTTCTATATGAGGCACAAAACTCTGAACTTCAATTTTTCTTGAAACAAACAATGATTCGTTTGATCGAGCTTCTCTATGGACCCTGCGATTTTTATAAATCGGCAGGTATCAAAGATGCAGCCTTTTTGATTGTCAAAGAGCTGATGACAGAAAAGATCGATTCACTCGAAAATTTGAAGTTCGATAATCTAGCGCTTGATGCTATTTACTATAAAATGCTGATCGGCACAAATACTGGATATCCTTCTTTGCATGAGTATGTTCGTTTTGGAGAAAAAACAGTCCCACCGATTAATTTCCGTTATGCGCCCAAAGAGGTGCTGCGAGCCGCTTTAGGAGATGGCCTTGCAAAAGCCGTCTTTGAAAAGGAACATAACGCATGGCAAAAGAAAAAATCACTCAAAGCTTTAAAGAAAAAAGACTTTCAAGAACTTGCATCCTCAACATTGAATGAACCACTTATCAATGCAGCCTTTAGATTTAAAAACGATGCAAAAAGCCCTCTTCAAATCCACCGTGAAAAAAATGAAAAAATCCGCGCGCTACATAAAGCTCAAAGCCTTTTATAATAATGATAACGCAAGATTGATAACCCTATCCCAGCCCATATACTAATTCCTTGATGAAAAATTAGAACATTGCTTACCCATGGCATAGCTCCATACCATTCAAGCGCCTTCCTTGAAATAGCCACCACTACGCTTATTCTGTCACCATCATATAAATTCAGAGCATGGCATGCCCACGGCATGTAGTCCCACACCTGAGATATCCTGCTAGGCAATTTTTCGTAATAATCTAATGCGAACGTGACAACTGCTGCTGTATAGGCAACAGTTCTCATCGGCCTTTCTTTGGTACCTAGGATAATTAAGGCTGCATTCATGATAGCCAGCACTTTAGGTGTGTAGTTCCAAATGACAAATTCCGGACTATTCTCCTTGGGATCGCCCTCCACCACTTCTATTATGCCCAAATTCAAACTGTACAGCGCGATGAGAGTATATGAAAAAGATTTAGCAATTGCTGCCTGATGGGGTGCGCTGAGCGAGCGGGTAAGGAAGTAGGTGTCGATGAATAAGTGCAAAGGTTGAATGAGTTGTGATGCATTTACCTTTCTTGCAGGAAGTAGAGCATTATATAGGACCAAGCTACCACGATAATAACTGCTTGCTAAATCAGACCAGAGCCATGGTTTTTGAAAAATGTAAGACGCCATATTACTTTTGTTTGAGTAGAGTAAATTATAAATCTCTAAAAAGATTATAGAAAAAAATCCGCTGCGCTACATAGAGCCCCGAGCCCTTTTATAAAGAAAGTAAAGGCGTGTTGAAAAATCTAACACAGCCCACATTCTATGTCCGTCATAAAAAATTAGAGCATCGCCTACCCAGGGCATATAACTCCAGGCTTGAGAAGCTATGCGCGGTAACTTTTTATAGGCGTCTAATGCGCTGATAATTACTGTAACGGTATAGGCAAAAGTTCTTATCGGTTTTTCTTTGGTGCCTAGAATAATCAAGGCTGCATTAACGATAGCAAGTGTCTTAGGAGTGTAGTTCCAAATCGCATATAATATTTGATTATCTTTGGGCCGTATGTACTTTCTTTCGTGTACCTGGGTTATAATAACATTCAAACCTATCGTAGCAATAAGAGTAGCTCTTAGAGATTGTTTTGCAAGATCATTTTGGTTTATTACACTGATGCTGCGGGTTAGTAAAAAATTGGAAAAGGCTAATAAGGCGGGCATCCTTAATTGTCGTAGTCCTATGCGACTTGGGGGAATAACAGCATTGTCTACGACCATTTTTCCCTGAGTATAACTCGATACAAGATCAGACCAACACCAGGGCTTTTGAAAAATGTAAGCTGCCATACTGGAAAAACCTCTTATTCAATTGCTTGTTCGCGTGAAGGAATTTGATTATAGAGATATTTTCAGTTAAACACTAGTGCTCTATCCAACGGCGGCTTTTAGGAAGGGTAATCGTGAAGGTCGTTCCGTGGTTTGGCTGGGAGACAACTGTGATGGTTCCTTCGTGTTTTTCGATAATTGTTTTCACAATCGAAAGACCCAGGCCTGCACCCCCTAAACGGCGGGAGTGGGCTTTATTAACGGTGTAAAAGCGATCAAAAATATGAGGGACGTCTTCAGTGGGAATTCCGATTCCTTGATCTTCAATTGCAATTGTAACGTCTTGCTTTTTTTCTTGCAGGTGAATAGTCAGATGGGCGGGCGGCTTGGAATATTTGACTCCATTTTCTAAGAGATTCATCATCGCAAGCTCTAAAAGATCGGGATCGGCATCGACCATGATGGCATCTTTTGATTTTTCTATTTTGATAGAAGTCTCAGGAGAAAGTGTTTGAAGAAGGTGCAAACAATTGTCTGCAAGAGAGACTAAATCGCACGGCTGAAAACGGCTTTGAGGAATATTTTCTAGATCAGCCAGCGTGAGAAGGTTTTTGACAAGCGTATCCATGCGAGTGCAATTCCTTACGATTTTCTCAGTGATCTCTGCAAGCATGGAAGGTGAGATGTTTTTTAAGTCTTGGAGCGTCTCTGCAAAACCTTTGATAATGGTGATAGGAGTTCGGAGCTCATGGGATGCATTAGCGATAAACTCTTTACCCATTTCAACAACTTGCCTCTGGCTGGATTTGTCTTGCAAAACGACAATAGCTCCGCTTTTAAAAGGTTTAGGCACAGCGATCAAATCGAGAAATACTTTATCATCTAGCATGATCGAATCTGTTACAACAGTGGCCTGATCTTGCGCCATTTTTATAAGAGAAAGGCACCTTGCATATGGTTCCTTTTTGGGAGGTTTTAAATGAGACATCGAGTGTCCAAAGAGCTGCCTTCTGGACAATCCTGTCATTTTAGCAAAGATGGGATTGGCATACCGGATGATCCCTTGTCCGTCGATGGCCACAACTCCTTCCATAAGAGAGTCTAAGATCGATTCTTTTTCATTTCTCTCATCGACAATATTGCGGATCTGCAGGCGTACTTTATCCGAGAGCGAGTTCAAAGTTCTTGCAAGGGTATCAAAGTCGTTGGAGATTTTTTGACGAAACTCAATTTTTGGGAGCGTATCGATTTGCCCTTCAGCATAAGGGCGGATTGCATCGGAAATTTGCCGGATGGGACGGCTGAGTCTATAAAACACAAAGCCAACGCCGATCAAAAAAGTAACCATGAAAAGAATATTGATCGTATAAAGACCGAAACGAAACTGCTCGATGAGAGTATCAATCTGAGTTGTGTTAGCTAAATTGCTGCGAGCTGCTTTTTCGATTAGATATTCACTCAAAAAGGCAAGTATCACCATAAAGCCGGCAAAAATGAAAGCGGCTGCAAAAAAAACCTTCTGCCGAAAGGACCAGCCTTTACGGGTAATAGTTTTCATAACCATTCCGTGTAATCACTATCGTGTCTTCGTAGCGATAACCCCCAACACCTGGCCAATAAAGACCTGGTTCAATGGTGATAACCATTCCTTCTTTGAGAGTCGCATTTCCATCTTCTCCTTGGAACTTAAGGCGTGGAAATTCGTGGACTTCAAGTCCGACGCCATGGCCCAAGCTATGGGCAAGATAAGATTTAAGTCCGGCTTTTTCGATCACGCGGTTTGCTGCTTTATCAAGTTCACCAGCTTTGACGCCAGGCCTGCAAAGAAGAAGGGCTTCATCATGCGCCTTTTTCACAGCCGCTTCAAAGACAAGAAGCCTGGGGTCTGGTTTTCCGAAAAAAAATGTGCGCGTCATGTCGGAATTATAGTGGTCAACCATGACTCCTAAATCAAGAAGAACAATATCCCCTTTTTTAAGGCGTGCTCTCCCTGGTCTGTAATGGGGAAAGGCAGTGTTCTTTCCAAAAGCGACAATCGGCTCAAAGGCCATTTTTTCAGCGCCATGCTCTAGAGAGTAGACTTCAAAGAGGGTCGCTGCCTCCTGCTCGGTCATCCCAACTTTTAAATTCTTTTTCAGAAATTGAAATCCCTTCCAAAGAAGAGCAGCGCTTTTTTTGAGCGCTTTAATTTCAGCTGCAGATTTAATTGCACGCGCAGCATCTGTCGGTTTTTTTAGAGGAATGAGTTCTTTTTTTGTAAGGCTTTTTATCTCTTGCCATCTTGCATATGAAGTGTGTGCAGAGTCGAATCCAATCTTTGCATAAGAGTTGAGTTTTTTAGACACCGCATTGGAAGTGGTTTGCTCGCAGAGGCAAGGTCCATTTTTCTTTGCGAAGGCAAGATATCTTCCATCGACGAAAAGATGTCCTCCTTTTTTGGAAATGATAAGAGTCCCCAGCGAAAGAGTAAGTCCTGTGAGATAAAATAAATCGATGGGTTTTTCAACAATGAGAGCATCAACATTTTGCGTCTCAAAAACTGTTTTAATTCTATTTGAAAAAACTTTTGATGTCATAAGGTCCTGTTTTTGCAATGATAGCAGGCTCTCTAGCTTCTTTTATTTGATGCCAGATCGCCAAAGCTTCTTGTATCATAAATCGTTTTTTTCCTCGCACGGCAAATGCAGCGATGTTTTTATAAACCTCTTCTCCTTCTAAAATAAGTTCGACGGCTTCTATGGCCTCACTAGCATCGATAAACGATGGAATAGCATGAATCAGGAAAAGATCTTTTCCGCTCATTTCGATAGAAAAACCGATGTCATGTAAAATAGCTCGTTTCTCCTCCAAAGACTTTTGCTGCTGTTTATTCAGAGAAAGAGGAATCGGAATGAGTAAGCCTTGAGATACAGTTTCTGCGGTTTTGTTTTGAAGAGATTTAAGAAGGAGAAATTCGCGCGCTTTTTGGAGGTTGACCCAGATGATACCCTCTTCTTGTCCCTCTATTGTAGATGCATCAAGAAGCAGGTAGTTTTCATAGAGTCCAATGACTTCAGGCTGAAGAATCCATGTCGGGGGTTGCTCAGACGTTTCCTCTCTAAAGCGAAGAGGTACATCTAGCACCGGCATATTCTCTTTTTCTTGAAATGAAATGGTAGTCGCAGCCGTTTCCTGAAAGGCGTTTGAGATGGCCGCTTGTAAAAACTCCTTCAACCCTTCTTCTTTTTGAAATCGCACCTCTTTTTTTTGTGGGTGAACGTTTACATCAATTTCTTCTGGAGGCACTGTTAAATGTAGAACAAAAATAGGATATCTTCGTTCATCTAGCCTGTGACCATATCCCGCTTTCACTGCCGACGAAACAAGCGGTGAAAGTACGGCTCTTCGATTTATAAAAAGATATTGTCCTGAGCGATTGATGCGATCATCAACAGGTGATCCTATCCACCCATGGAGTTCATAGCCGTTTTTGGCTTGTGCAACTGGACGGCGGCCTTGCAAAAAAGAGGCTTGGAAAAGCTTATCTAGCCGCTGCTCTAAATTAGAAAGAAAAGATGCATCTATTTCTGGGTCAACGGACAAAAGAAGACTATCTCCGCCAACGAGTTCAAACCCTACCTCAGGATGAGCAAGCGATAAAGAAAACAGCAATTTATGGATTTCTGTTGTTGAAGAAGCTAGTGACTTTTGAAATTTTTTTCTTGCAGGAACGTTATAAAATAAAGAGCGTATTGAAATCGTCGTGCCAGGAGAGCGAGATGCAGGCCCAACATTTCGAATGGCGCCTCCTTCTACTTCGACCCTCACTGCATTTTGCCCTTCTTGTGCAGTCACAAGCTCTACTTTTGAAACGGCAGCAATAGAGGAGAGCGCTTCACCTCGAAACCCCATTGAATGCAACTTATGCAAATCTTCGATATGAGTCAGTTTTGAAGTGGCATGCCTTTCAAAACAAAGAACTGCATCATCACGCCTCATTCCGATACCGTCATCGGCAACTTGAATAAGCTGAAATCCACCTCCGCGTATTTCAATCCAAATTTTCTTGGATCCTGCGTCAATGCTATTTTCAATCAATTCTTTCAAAGCAGATGCTGGACTTTCAATAACTTCGCCAGCAGCAATCTGATTGATGGTCCCTTCATTTAGAACTCGTATGATACCCATGCACTCCAAATACCGTTCTTAAAATGTTAACTACTCTATGCCCAACTTTTCAATTCGCTTGGGTATTTAATGAGTATTGAATGGAACGTATGAAAGCTTATTTCTTGCAGGAAAACTTAATGGAACAGAAAACTTAACCCGACTGACAATTGATAAAAGCTGCTCATACGAGCCGCTTCCAAAATGAGACAGTCCCATAACAAGCAGCTTGCTTGTCGGAGGCTCTCCTTCTACAACAGTGAGAGCAATGTCAAAATAGACATCGTGAAACTCATTGTCTCTTTCGGAAGTCATGTTGAGAAACTTCGATTGAATTTCACAATCGAATTCCCCAATTTTTTCTTGAGCGGCATGTATTCCGCCCACAATTTGATACAGCGATTCCGTGATAAAATGCTTTAAGTCCAAAACCTACCTCTTTGTCTTATGACGACAAGCTTAACTGATAAGTTATTTTTTAGAAAATTAAATCGGCTTGTCCTAGCGCCCAGTATACAGAGATCTTGCCAGGCACTAGAGTCGAGTTATTTTGTCTCAGCTTGTGCAATCGTTTCGCTGCTTGCCACTTTTTCTATAAGAGAGCAAGTTTCCTTGTTCTTTTGTGCTTCAGCGTCTCTAGAAGCACGGTAGCCTCCATTTGAAGTAAAAAGAATAATAAGAACAGCAAACGATACTACAATTCCAATAAATGCTTTCATTTTTGTTGACATAAGATTACTCCTTAATATTCTCAGCAACATATCAGAACTAGGCTATTTAGAACTATGTGAGTCTTTCGTTTAAATTCCAGATCAGTTATTAATACATTGAGAATCATCACCATGGATCATAAGAGCGCAGCTATTTATGTTGTTAAAACCTTGAGAGAAGCAGGCCATATTGCCTACTTTGCAGGCGGTTGGGTGCGTGATTTCATCATGAAGCACCCTTCGGATGATATCGATATTGCAACCTCTGCTGGGGTCGAAGAGATCCAAACCCTTTTTCCTAAAACCATTCCTGTCGGTGTTTCTTTTGGAATCGTCATTGTTGTCATTGAATCTCATCAATTTGAAGTTGCAACCTTCCGAAAAGACCGTGGATACATCGATGGCCGCCGGCCGACTGGAATCGATCCTGCATCACCAGAGATTGATGCCAAGCGACGGGATTTCACCATCAATGGACTTTTTTATGATCCGATCGAAGATAAAATCTACGACTTTGTTGGAGGCTTGGATGATATTCGTAAGGGAGTCATTAGAGCAATCGGTGATCCGATAGAGCGATTTACAGAAGACCGTCTTAGGATGATGCGAGCTGTTAGATATTCAACTAGATTTGGTTTTCCGATTGAATCGGATACGCTTCAAGCCATTTTGAAACTCTCTTCAACCCTTCTTCCATCTGTTGCGATGGAACGGGTTTGGCAAGAGTTTAAAAAAATGTCTCAGTTTGCCCATTTCGACACAGGACTTGTCACCCTCCACCGGTTGAATCTTTTGCCAACCATTTTCCCGGAATTGAAAGAACAATCAACAGAGGAAATTCAAAAAAAAGTTAAGTTCATTTCTCTGTTCCCGAAAAATTCACCCACCATTGCTGAGCTCTTGGAGCTTTTTCCGGATCTCTCTTTGGAACAGGCGTTAAATCTTTGTGAAAATCTCAAACTATCCAATGAGGATCGCTCTTTTGTCGAGTTTTACATCCATGCAATTCGCTTAATGGAGCTACCAAACGCCTGGAAAATTGAACTGGAACCTATCCAATGGGCCTATTTTTATGCCAATCCTCACTCAGAACAAGTCATTGAGATCATTGCTTGCCACTTAGACCCTGCCCATAAGGAAACCTTTTTAGAAGAGCATGAAAAGTATCGTCAGCAATTGGGGCAAGCAATTCTTAGAATCCAATCAAACTCACCTATTGTCCGTGCAGAGCATCTCATGGCAGAAGGGATAAAGCCCGGGAAAGAACTGGGGATACTTTTAAAAGAAGCAGAAAAAATCTCTATTAATGATGATCTTGAAGACAGATCTCAAATTATCGATCGACTGAAAAAATCGCCTCTTTGGAAATCTACACCCAAGTGAATTGTAAAGTTGAGTATACTATTTTAGGAGGAGACTCTTTCTGATTTCCAACGCTCAATGCGGTCTTTAACATGCTCGAGCTGCCGCTCTTTTGTTCCTTTATAAAGGCGTCCCACATCTAGTTGAATGGGACGATCTCCTACAAAACCGTAGTTATTACTTACTGCTTTATCACGATCCGCATATCCCTTGTCAATACGATGCTGAACAAGCGTGCAAACAGATTGAATTGCTTTTTCTACTTCCGCCAGTTTGCCATCATGGGCAAGCCGCTCTAAACGGTGGAAAAGAAGTTCGGCTTTTTCTTGAACGACAAATTCTGTTTCATCAGCATCTAGATAGTGCAAGCACCCTTCTTGATCAATAAGTGTAAGTTTTTGGTTCATATCGTTTGTTTTTGCAAGATGGATCCACACAACGCCTGTTTCTTTACGCAAATCTTCGTAGGCATTTTTATATCCGTTGAAAACCCAGTGGAGATTTCGAAGACGGCGGCGTACCACATGCGGGCAAAGTTGATCTAAAACAGAGGGGGTGAACCGACGCATTTTAAAAAGTTTTAAAACATATTTTTCATCTTTACTTTGAAAAGCTATTGCTTGGGCCCCTTCACCAAAAAAAGTAAACGGCTGAGATAAAATGGATTGAATCTGTTTTTGTTCTTTGGTTGTTATCTCATTAATCATCCATCGAGGATTGGGAGTAAGTGTTGAAGAAACCATGTCCGGAGAAAAAGCATGACGATTGAAACGATTCCAAGTCACATGACACGCCTTCAGAAATTGAGATTCTGGTGGTGGCAGTTGGGCCAATGTTTTTGCAGGTCTATTATACATACAAAACCCAAAAACCAATAAAACAATAGACGCAATTATTAATTTCGCTGATCTAGCCACTTGTCAATCCGTTCTAAAATTCGATCTTGGTCTTTAGGTTTATGCCCTCTGAAAATCCGCCCCACGTCTAGCTGAATAGCCCGATCACCCACAAACCCGAAGTTATGAGTTACAGCTTTATCATGATCTGCGATTCTTTTGTTCGTCCTTCTTCTGATAAGATCCATCACTTGTGTTAAGGCCTCATTCATCTTTTCTTTATTATTAAGCAGCTTTTGAAGTCTATCAAAAATAAGTTCAGCTTTTTCTTGCACAACGAATTCGACCTGATCAAGATCGACAACATAGGATCTGTGAAGCTTATCGACCAGTTTAACTTTTTTGTTAAGATGCGTTGTTTTGTTCAGATGGATATAAATAAGCCCAGCATCTTCTTTCATCTCTTCAAAGGCAAGTTTGTGGGCAGCATAGATAGAAAAGAGGTTGTCTTTCCGTTCTTCAGATCGATCTCCATCCCAAAGATCTTTCAAATGAAAGATTTCATGCTTCATTCGAAAGAATTTTAGAACAGTCTTTCCATCTTCAGAGACAAAAGCATAGGATTGAGATCCGGCACCTAAGTATTTAAATGTCTGTGAAAAGATTTCATCCAGCTTTTTTTGTTCGCGTGCGGATGGTGCAGCAACTTCCCATTCGGGATTATAGGGAAAATCAGAGGTTATTTTTACAATAGAAAAGCCAAGAACTTTGCTGTGGTAGGCATAGTGCCACCCCCATAAAAAAAGCGCTGCAATAAGGGCGCTCCACAAAATCTTGCTCCTGAATTTGGATTGTGTCATCATAAGATCTTCGATGATACCACGCTTGCTCACTAGCTTACAACATCCTCTCGTCAAAAAACTTGTTAAACTAAGAGAGAACCGTGATTTTCGCAGAGAAGAAGGGACTATCCTCCTTGTCGGAGAAACCGTTATTCAAGAAATAGCTCCGCATTGCCAGATAAAAACTTTAATCTCTACCAAGCCACTTTCCTTAAAAGCTGAAACCTCACTCCTTGCAACCCCCGATGTGCTTCAAAAAATTATTGGGCATAAAACCGATGATTTAATGGCAGCAGAAGTCATTACTCCTTCTTTCAATGACTTTAGAAATTGCAAAATGCTTCTCCTTTTAGATGGGCTGAGCGATCCTGGAAATATAGGAACTATTTTTCGAACAGCACTAGCCCTCGGCTGGGACGGAATTTTAGTGATACAGGGATCTGCCGATCCTTATAATGATAAAGCCTTAAGAGCCGCGCGTGGAGCCCCTCTTGTTCTTCCTTGGAAAGAAATCTCTTGGGAGGACGCCGATACCTTCATCAAAGAATCCAACCTTCAAGTTGTTTTCGCAGATATCAAAGGAACCCCATTATCCAAGATGAAATTCTCTATGCCTTTGCTCTTGATTTTAGGTCACGAGACCCGCGGACCTTCCCAAAACGCTAGATCTATGGGCGCTCCGGTAACAATTCCTATGAAAGGATCGATGGAGTCGCTCAATGTAGCATCTGCTGCATCTATTTTGCTCTATTATATTTCTGAGGAGTTATCATGAGTAAGCTTGATTTTTTGCATGCCCTTGAAATTTTAGACTCCAGAGGAAACCCAACCCTTGAAGTCAAAGCAGTCACCTCAGATGGCTATGTTGGAAAAGCTGCTGTCCCCTCAGGTGCCTCGACAGGAGAGCATGAAGCGGTTGAATTGCGTGATCATGACCCTCATCGTTATGCAGGTAAAGGTGTTTTAAAAGCTGTCTCCCATGTTAACAATGATCTTGCAAAACTGCTTAAAGGCATTTCAATTTTTGATCAGGAGAAAATCGACCATGCAATGATCGATTGCGATGGAACTCCCAACAAGTCACGCCTGGGTGCCAATGCGATTTTGGGCGTCTCTCTTGCTGTAGCTCACGCTGCCGCTGCTGCAAAAAAAATCCCTCTTTATCGCTATCTTGGAAATGGCACCAAGCTTCCTGTCCCCTTAATGAATGTGATTAATGGAGGAGCACATGCTGATAATCCCTTGGAATTTCAAGAATTCATGATCAGACCTTCTGGCGCTCCTACTTTTCGCGAGGCGCTTCGATGGGGAGCAGAGGTCTTCCATGTACTAAAAAAACTACTCAAAGAAAAAGGTCAAGTGACGTCCGTCGGTGATGAAGGCGGCTTTGCACCTCAAATTGAATCACATGAAAAAGTTCTAGATTTCCTCATGAAAGCAATTGAAAAAGCAGGATATGAACCGGGGAAAGAAATTTCGATTGCACTCGATTGCGCAGCCTCTGAATACTATGATGCCTCTTCCAAAACCTATTTAGGGCTGTCTCCTTCTGATTACATAGCCTATCTTAAAAAACTCTGCCAAAGCTACCCGATTACATCCATCGAAGATCCCCTCGATCAAAATGATTGGGATCATTGGAAAATTCTCTCCTCTGAGCTTCCTATTCAAATTGTCGGTGATGATCTTTTTGTAACAAATCCCAGCTTCCTCCAAAAAGGGATCGATCAAAAATCTGCCAATGCCATCTTAATTAAACCCAATCAAATCGGAACACTCTCTGAAACCCTAGAGACGATCGACATGGCAAGAAAAGCTCATTTTGGAATTATTATCTCTCACAGGTCGGGCGAAACCGAAGATACCACGATTGCAGATCTCTCGGTTGCCACAGCCGCCGGGCAAATCAAAACAGGATCGCTTTCCCGCAGCGACCGTGTTGCAAAATACAACCGTCTTCTTGAAATAGAAGACGAATTTTTAACTCCCATCTATTGACTAGAATCGGACAAGGCACTATTTGAAATAAGATGAGTCGTCGTCATTCCCTGAACTATGTCTATTTTGGAACGATTTTTGTTTTGCTTGCTCTTTTACATGTATTTCATGTGAACCTAATTGAGCACGGAACATCTTTGAATCGACTTTTTTACATGGTCTATGCAGTCGGACAATGTCTTTTTGAAGTCGCAGCTCTTATTCTGATTGGCGCATGGGCCAGTGAAAAATTCCCTGCCTTTGCTAAAGGGATCTTTGTAACGTTTACCTTTGTTTTATTTTTGATGCACCTGATTGATTTCCCTCTGATGCGCATTATGGATATGTCAATTTGGTATAGCTTCAGCATTGTTTTCGCAGAGAGTTTTGAAAACTTTCTCGAACTTCTAAAAGCCAGCAACATCGACATGCTGACCTGGCTACTCATGGGAGTAGGAGCTGGTGTTTTAGTGCTCATGGGCATTTTTTTATTTCATATCTCAGATAAACTTTCATCAATAAAGCCCTTTCATTTTTCTTATAGAGCAGCCTCGCTATTTGTCATCTCTGTTTTTTGCACCCTCACGCTATTTGACCATCAAACCTCTCATATTGCCAGTGCTACAAAAGATGCACCTTTCTTAAAAGCGCTTCCCTGGAAAACAACTCTTTTGACAAACAGCTATCCCAAATGGAATTTGCAAGCTCCCTTACCTCCAAAACCAACTCAAGGGTGGTACCAAGATAAGCTGGAAACCCTTGAAACTACCCCGCTACATAAACCTAACATCTACCTCTTCATTGCTGAAAGCATCCGGGAAGATTTTATTACAGATGAAGTTGCGCCAACACTTTCTAAATTTAGATCTGAAGGAGCCTCTTTTCCCCAAGCAATTTCAGGAGCTAATGCGACACCCCTTTCGTGGTTTTCGATTTTCCATAGCATCTATCCTTTCTCATGGAAAGACCGCCAGCTTAAGAATTGGAAGATGGGAAGCTTGCCACTGCAGCTCTTAAAAAAGGCGGGCTATCAAATCCATGTACTTTCAGCTTCTCGTCTTAATTACTACCAAATGGATCAGATTTTATTTGGGAAAGATAAGATACTTGCAGACGATTTTCAGGTTTTTGCAGATGACGATCTTCCAAACCATGTTTTTGATGCAAAATGCATTGACCATCTCATCCAAAAAATGAACTCTTCTGAAGAAGGCCATTTGTTCATTGTGTTTTTAGAAGGAACGCATTTTGATTATAGCTGGCCCGAGCATCTCAGCCTCCCCTCAAGGCCCTTTTCTAAAGCGATTGATTACCTGCGTCTCACCTATTCCAAAGATGGACTTGAAGGGATAAAAAATCGATACCGCCATGCTATTTATCATATCGATGAGCAATTTAATCGGTTTTTAACAGCTTTAAAATCTCATCCTCGCCAGGATGAAGCTGTCGTTGTCTTCACAAGCGATCATGGAGAAGAGTTCTTTGAAGAAGGTAGGATTTTTCACGCTTCTAACTTAAACCGAGCTCAAACTCGCATCCCACTCTATTACCGCCTTCCTCATCAAAAAACCACCTCCACCCTCACCTCTCATCTCGATATTTTCCCCACTCTATTAGATCATGTGTTTGGAAACGTGCAGCCTTGGTTCGATGGGGAGTCTATCTTAAGAAAAAGACAAAAGCCTTTTGCAATTTCTACCCGCTTCAATGCCAGTAGAGCGCCGTATGAGTTTCTAGTGACAACGGAAGACGAACTGCTTGTTTCACGGTTTGAAATAAGAGATGCTATTTGGCAATCTAAAAATCTTGAAATCGTTTCTAGAAAGAATTTGCAAGGACAACTGCTTGAAACGTCTTCAAGTCGAGTCTATGAGAAATACCAAGAAATTCTTCAGTCTTTGTTTTCGCAAAACTAATTGTTCAACTTGATAAGGTACTTGACCAGCTTTTCCCATTCTTTATTGTTGATATACAAGCGAACTTGGTCTGGGTTGGCCCTCACTGTCAGACTAAATCCTTGGATGTACATCTGGAGGTTGCCTCGCTGGCTTTCTTGATTCATTCTCTTAGAAAAATCGCTGATAAAGCTTTTCCATTTAAAGAAACTATCCATCATCTCGGCAACACATTGTTTGGTGTAAGGGTCTGTAAACATGGTCGCAATCGATCGCAGCGGGTGGATATGCAGAAGCTGAAGCCTTTTCTTTTCTAAGTCCGATCGAATGAATCCTAGTTTAATGGGGTTGGTTTCTGCAACCGTATGAATAACACTTCGAATCATTTTTTGTTCATCGTCTGTAATGAGCAGTTGAGAAAAAGCATCTCGTGCTTCATCTAAGACAGGCTTGGCATCTTCGGGACTAAATTCAAGATTGTCGCTGACATATTCTCCCAATGTTGTCTGAATGATCGTGGCAGAAATAGGCGCTCCTTCTGGATAGCGGATCACAACTTGGCGGGTATCATCTTTAAAGGAGCTTTTTAGCATTTCAGCGATGTCTATCATTGAAATCTCAGGAATCATCTGGAATGAAAGCGCCATGAAAGAGGAGTAGTCCGCACAGGGAAGAGAGGCTGCAAGGTGTGAAGCATAATAGTCAGCTAGAAGCTGCTCGCTTGGAGGCTCACTATAAAACCGGTTCAAATGCTTGACGAGTTGGGACTTTGAATCTGCAAGTTCGCTATCTGTAAACCCTTTTGCTTTTAAGACTTGGATCGCTGAGAGAAAGTTTTTTAATAGATTTTCTTCATTTAGGTTTTTGTGGACACCATGGCCTACAGTTATATAAGCAGGGAGCATGTATCTCGTTTCATCAGGAGCAACCCATTTGCTCTCGGCTTCTGTTGCAGCTTTCTTAAATCGGTTCTCTGCCATGGCTTGAATGAGATAAAACACCCAAAGTTTTTTGAGATCTTCATCTGTTCGTACATTGAACAAAGCAGTGGGATAGCTTAAGAGAACGTCAAATTCGTTTAAATCCGCATTAGATATCAGCTGGATAGGCTCTTCGCTGATTCTATTTCTGATTTCACTATGTTCATACCGCTCAGCAAGGTAAGAATGAAGTCCTTCTGAGTCAACAGCGCCGACAGCAACGACTCCTAAAGAAGCGCCGCCTTTTTTCTCAATTTCTTCTTCGCAGTAGTCTAAAAAATCTGGAAGCTCATCTTCAAAAGTCTCAGCAGAGCAATCAAGATCAAAGATTTGCGGTTTGCCTTGGAGCGGGTCTTGTCCAATAAACCGGCAAGCCACCAGAGAAGATGAGGCAATTTGCCCTTTGCTCCAAACTTCGATCCCTTTTTTTAGCGATAAGCATGTCAATTGCTCATCGAGCGGTATCTCAATAGCAGAAAGAAAAATCAGGCCACTTAAGCAAATCCCCAAAATCTTTGTCATATCAGCTCCTAGAAATAGGTCATACACGATCAAGAGATTCAAAATAAACTTTAAAATAATTTTTATATCTGTTTTTAAGAGAGTATGCAAGGGACAATCTTTCTATTTGGAGCGGCAGAAAAAGGTGCAGCTTGCCAGCCTATCTCGTTAAACTCAGTGGAAGATCTGCTATGTCAATTTGGAAATCCCCCTATAGAAAGCGAAGGAATCCAGTACGCTATTCAAGCACTGCTCTTTCAACATAAGCTCATTTTTTTCCGGGTAGCAGAAGAAGGGTATAGCTTCGGTGATTATATGCTAGGTCTCAAATGGCTAAAAAAAACCCCTCTTCATCCCCATCTAACTGCTATTTGCCTTCCAGGCGTTGGCGATGAAGATGTCATTCAAGGAGCGACATCGGTGTGTCTACTGCATGAATGTCTTTTGATTGTCTCTCAGAAAGATCTTTATGACTATCTGACTGTGAAGTAGTTCTCGACGTCTTGTCTTGTAGCTTTAAAGGTTTTATCCCCTGCTTTCCAGTTGGCAGGACAGACTTCACCATTAGTCTCATGGGAAATCAGCGCATCTAAAACCCTAAGAGCTTCGTCGACGGATCTTCCTAGAGGAAGGTCGTTGATTAATTGATGCCGAATAATTCCTTCTCGATCAAGAATGAAAAGACCTCGATAGGCAATGCCTTCATCTTCTTTAAGAACATGAAAGTCTCTAGAGATATTCTTATTGAGATCAGAAATAATAGGGTAAGTGATCCCTTGTATTCCGCCTTTTTCAATGGGTGTGCTCAGCCAAGCTAGATGGCTATGAGCGCTATCGACAGAACATCCGACCACGGCTGCGTTTTTTTCTTTAAATTGAGTGAGTGCTGCTTGAAATGCATGCAGTTCGGTAGGACAGACAAAAGTAAAATCAAGAGGATAGAAGAAAAAAACAACGTAGGATCCAATAAACTTCTCTAGGGAAAAATCGGTTACAATTTTCCCTCCTTCTACAGCGCGCGCTTTAAATACAGGAGCTTGTTTTCCAATCAGTACGTTCATTATCATCCTCCAAAAATTGTTTCAGCATTTGCAATCCAGCCTTCGGCTGCAAGAGTGGTTGCTGGGCCATGGCCGGGGTAGACTTTGGTCTCAGGGGGCAGTTTAGCAAGTTTTTTTAATGATGCCCACATCTGAGTGGGGTTTGAAGTGGGAAAATCGATCCGTCCCATAGAGCCTTGGAATAAGGTATCACCTGAGAATAAGACCTTCTCTTTTGGAAACCATAAACAAACTCCTCCTGGCGAGTGGCCGGGGGTTTCGATCACCTGAAGTTCGAGATTTCCGATTCGGAACTTTTCTCCCTCTTCTAAGAATCCGTCTGCGACAGCTCCTTGAATTTCAAAGAACATTGGAAGTCTATCTGCTCCGGGGTGTTTTAAATTCTCTTCATCATAAGGGTGAACATACAGAGGAATATGTAAAGCTGCTTTAAGTTCTGCAGCATCCGCAAAATGATCCCAATGGGAGTGGGTGATAAACATTATTTTAATTTTAAGCTCTGTTTCGTGAATAATTTTGGATAAAACGCCCTTCGGGGCATCGATGATCGCAGCTTCATGAGTCTCAGGACACCCAACCAAATAACAGTTGGTGTCTACAGGACCGGAAGTAAAAGTTTTAATAAGCATTCGCACCGGAGAGGATTCGAACCTCTGACCTCATGGTTCGTAGCCATGTACTCTATCCAGCTGAGCTACCGGTGCAAACCTTAGTATTGTCTGGAAGAGATCGATTTTGAGCAAGCTTTACTTTCCGTGCAAAAATTCGTATCATGGAGGGAATGAAAATTGTTATTTTAGGTGCCGGAACCCACGGCTGCTATCTTGCATCTACCCTGGCAGAAGAAGGGCATGATGTCATTATTATTGACCTGGATTCTAAGGCGCTTGAAAAAATCTCAAGGTCTGCTGATGTTGCAACTCGGCTGGGTTCTGGTACTGACTGGAAAATTCTTGAGGAGCTTGCCGAACTATCGCCCGATCTTTTTATTGCTATGAGCAGCAATGACGAAACAAATCTTGTCGCCTGCACAATGGCAAAAAACTTAGGCTACCCTAAAACTGTAGCGCGTATCAGACAAAACGCTTTTTTAGATTCCAGCCGGCTGGAATTTTCCCGCCTTTTCTTTGTTGATCATCTGCTGGGCACAGAGCTTGCTGTTGCGCACGAGCTTTTTAAGCACATTGCAACTCCGCAAAACCAAGTGCTTGAGAATTTTGCACTGGGGTCTGTTCAAATGCGCACCGTCGTCATTCCAGACGATTTTAAGCAGGTCGGTGTTCCTCTTTCAGATGTCAAGTTGGATGACCATCTTCTGATCGGACTTATTAAAAGAAAAGAAAAGCTCATTTTTCCTAAAGGATCTGATCATTTACTGCCTGGAGATGAAGCGACCCTGATTGGCCAGGCGCAGGTCATGCATTCTATTTCTGATTTTTTTGGTGTTTCAAAAACGCCTGTTTACTCCGTTGTGATCGTAGGAGGATCCGGAACAACTGTACACCTCTGTAGATTACTGCAAGAGCAGCATATCCATATCAAAATCATTGAGCAAGATGAAGAAAGGTGTGAGGAGCTTGCAAAGTTGTTTCCCAGGGCAACGATTTTAAATCATGATGAATGTGATTTTGCTTTTCTTCAAGAAGAAGGAATTGAAAAAACCGATTGCTTCATTGCATCTACAGCATCACATGAAACAAATATCCTGGCGGCAGCGCTAGCAAAAGAGGCTGGGTGTAAAAATGTGATCGCTCTTGTTTCAGATGAAAGCGCACTCCCACTTCTTAAACGCCTCGGTATTTCTAATGCGTTATCTGAAAAAGCAAGTTTAGCACGCCACATCCATGCTATTATAGAAAACGATTCGATTGTCTCAATTGCTTCTCTTTACAATAATCAAGCCCAGATTATGGAAATCAAAATTTCTCCCGAGTCGAGCTTGGTAGGATCTCCTCTTTCAGAACTCAATACCAGTTTTCCAAGCGATTTCTTGATTGCAATGATTGAAAATAGAAATGGTGTGATGGTACCTAAAGGGAGCAGTATTTTAACGCCGGGTGATACTGCCATTGTGATTTGCAATCCAAGTTGCGTGAATGAAATTCAAAATAAATTATGAGCTATACTGAAATCAGTCGTGTTTTAGGTCGCTACTTTTTCTATCTCACAGCTATTTTGCTCATTCCGCTTTTTGTTTCGATTCTCTATGAATTTGTTCTGAAAGAGCCGTGTTACTTTTCATCGTTTGCTTTTTTACAGACAATGGGCGTTTCTCTTCTTTGCGGATTGTTTTTTTATTGGAAAGGAAAAAACGGGCATAGGCCCTTATATCGAAAAGAGAGCATTTTGGTCGTTGTTCTGGTTTGGCTTTTAACCGCCTCTATCGGATCCCTCCCTTTTCTTTTCACAGGCGTCTTAAAAAATCCAGTGGATGCGTATTTTGAATCGATGTCTGGACTTACAACAACGGGCGTCACCATTTTATATCCCAAAGAATACGATGCAGCAGGAAATGAAGTGGAGGCCCTTGTCAGGCACCCTCTTGATCCTTCTTTGGTTTATTCTTTTTATGGAACGATTACTCCCCTCAAAGACCCAGCAACAGGACAGGTGCTCACGGGTATTGAAGCTCTGGGTAAACCTCTTCTTTTTTGGAGAACCTTTCTAGAATGGCTCGGCGGTATGGGCGTCGTTGTACTTTTCATTGCAGTTTTGCCCGCCTTAGCCATGGGTGGAAAATTTCTGTTTGAAAGCGAAGTGGCAGGGCTTTCTAAAGAAGGGATGACTCCTCGCATCAAAGAGACAGCAAGCATGCTTTGGAAAATTTACTTGGGATTGACTTTGACTCAAACAGCACTTCTTATGCTCACCAATTCTTCCATTTCATTTTTTAATGCCATTACGCTTGCGTTCTCTACAATTTCAACTGGAGGATTCACGGTTTCTAACCTTGGATTGCAAGACTTCCCTAGCGGCGCTACTTATTGGATAATAGCTATCTTCATGATTCTCGGGAGCTTGAATTTTACACTTTATTTCCATTGTTTGAAGGGAAAATTTCAACGTCTTTATGAACCCGAATTTTTCCTTTACCTCGTGATGCTATTTACTGGATGCCTTCTGATGTCAATCAACTTGTGGAATACACCCCACTATGGATCTATAAGCCGTTTTACATTGGTAGAGGCTTTGCAACATGGATCATTCATGGCCATCTCGGCACAAACATCAACAGGGTTTGATCTGACCTCCTTTGACTTATGGCCCTTTGCCTGTCAGTTTCTAATGGTCATTTTAATGTTTATCGGCGGAATGTCGGGATCAACGACTGGGGGCATCAAAGTTATTCGGTATTTTGTGGTGATAAAAGCCATTAAAAACAAAATCGAAACTCTTTTCCGTCCTGAAGTGGTACGCGTTGTAAAAATTGGCGATCGTGAAATTACGCCAAAAACCGTGCTCACCGTTCTGACTTTTTTTTGCATTGTCATTCTATTTGTAGGACTTGGAGTTTACTTACTTGTTTTGGACCATCAAGACCCCATGACTTCGATTGGGATTATCAGCTGCATGATTAATAACACAGGTCTTAATCTGGGAGGCCTTGGTATTACAGGCTCATATGCATTTCTCTCCATTTTCTCGAAAATCGTCTGTATCCTCTGGATGCTTTTGGGCCGTTTAGAATATTTCAGCCTTCTCGTTATCCTAGCTCCTGCCTTTTGGAGACGAGAATGACATTTTGGACCTCGCAGTGGGAGCTCTTTGCTCCCAACTTTAAGGATGGAAAGGCTCACCTTGACCTCTCACCCTATGGCTCCCAGCAAACCCTCCAGCTCCTTCCCGGGCCTGGGTTCGGTGATTTTTCTCACCCTACTACACGCCTTACACTTAAGCTCATGGCGCCACATGTTCCTCATAACCATGTCGTTGATATTGGCTCTGGAAGTGGCATTCTTTCCATTGCTGCTGCAGCTCTTGGCGCAAAGTCCGTCTATGGCTACGACATCGACCCTGATGCCGTTTTACATGCACGGCAAAATGCCAATCTGAATCCACTTCCCATACAGTTTAAACACAAACCTCCCACCCAAACACTTCCACATACCCTCATCATCATGAACATGATCTCTTCCGAGCAAGAGAGCGCTTGGAAGACATTTTTGCCTTCCTTAAGATACCCTGCACGCCTTTTTACCTCCGGGGTTCTCGATAAAGAAGGCTATCTTTTATGGGCTCAGCAAAACAACTGGACCCTGATCCAAAGCATTGAAGAGGAGTCTTGGTGGGCCTTTGAGTTTGTTACCAGCTCTACACTTTTAAATATCTTATGAGACATACTAATTATTTTAACCTCAAATAATTTATTTTGAGTTACTTATAAATATTTATCTGGTTTGTTTTTTATGTTAAAATAGGCTATAATTATGTGTAAATTTTAATTAGGGATTTTTATGTCGATTAAATCACTTACTTCTTTATCAATATTATTTGCTGGCGCTGCCTTCCATTACTTTTCTCAAGAACAAAAAGCAGATGATATCACTGCTCAAGGCTCAAAGAAACCGAAGGTAAAAGATGAAAATAGTTCAAATGAACCCACCTCTTCGACCCATACCGAATTACTAGATAAGTTTCTTTTTATTATAAGAGGAGTAAAAAAGTCTGTTTCAATCTGCATAAAAACGACCAAGAAAGTAAAAATTATTTTAGATTCAGGAATCACATCGCTCAACTTTCGCGACTTGTTCCATTCCCCTAAATCCATCGAATCGATGATACATATCATTGGGACGCTAGGGATAGTTTATTTGAACTTTAAACCTTTTGATAACAACATAGGCAAATGGTCAAAAGTAAAGACCATTTTCGGATCGATACTAACTGAATCCAACAATATTAAAACAATGCACCGACTGATGATGGGCATCTCTGAGTTGGCAAAGAATCGAAAACCTCCTATCAAACATCTTACGATTGCAGGAGTGATGATCCTGGGAAGCCATCTTGCAAATAAATACACTAAATAAAGTTTTTATACTCTCTAAAGATTAAAACATTCCATCCATGCCCATGCCGCCCATTTGATCCATTGCTGGAGGAGGCGTCTTTGGTTTCGGCTTTGGCTTATCTGTGATGAGCGTTGCAACAGTCAGAAGAACTCCAGCGACAGAGGCTGCATGTTTAAGTGCGCTTTTAGTCACAAGTACTGGATCAATGACGCCCTCTTTAACCAGATCTACAAAGTCATCCGTGAGACCATTATATCCCCAGGATCCTTGCCTTTCAAAAACCTTCTCAGCGATTAAATTGCCTTGCTTTCCGCAGTTATTTGCAATGGCTGTCGCTGGCGCAAAACAAGCCTTGCGGACAATTTCTAGACCAAATTGCTCATCTGAAGAAAGAGCCAGCTTGTCAAGCGCTTTTACAGCCCGCAGAAGAGCCACTCCGCCGCCTGGAACAATTCCTTCTAGCGCTCCCGCTCTTGTTGCATGCACAGCATCTTCGACACGAGCTTTTTTCTCTTTCATTGCTATCTCAGTTGCTGCGCCCACGCGGATGAGAGCAACACCTCCTGCTAATTTCGCAAGGCGCTCTTCTAGTTTTTCTATTTCGTAATCTGATTTGGAATTTGCAATTTGTGCACGGATTTCTTCAATTCTCTTTTGAATTTCTTTGGGATGACCTGAGCCTTCTATGATAGTTGTCTCTTCTTTTCCGATTTTGACTCTTTTTGCACGCCCGAGCATCGTGAGCTCAAAATCTTCAAGAGCAATCCCCACTTCTTCTGTAATGACTGTTGATCCTGTTAAAATGGCAATATCCTGGAGCATTGCTTTGCGTGTATCACCAAAACCGGGTGCTTTCACAGCACAGATCGGCATGCCGCCTTTGATTTTGTTCACAACAAGCGTTGCTAGTGCTTCGCTGTCGATATCATCTGCAATCATCAAAAGAGGCCGAGGCCCTTTTTCCATGATTTTTTCTAAGATAGGAACGAGCTCTTGGATCGACGATATTTTTTTGTCGGTAATAAAAATAAAAGGAGCGTCGAGCTCTGCCGTCATTTTCTCAGGGTTCGTTATAAAATAAGGGGAGAGATACCCTTTATCAAATTGAAGTCCTTCTACGATATCAAGTGTTGTATCGATGCTTTGAGCTTCTACAATCGAAATCGTCCCATCTTTGCCCACTTTTTCCATGGCTTTGGCAATCATGGCGCCAATTTCTGGATCATTGTTTGCAGAAATTGTGGCAATCTGTTCAATCTCGTCGTTTTTTTCAATTTTCGTGGCAAGCTCATCTAAAGCTTTGCAAATTTCTGTCACTGATTTGTCGATGCCTTTTTTCACGCTGACCGGATTTGCTCCAGAAATGACAGCCTTCACGCCTTCGCTATAAAGAGCTTCTGCTAAAACAATGGCCGTCGTTGTTCCATCACCCGCTTTGTCGGCTGTCTTGGATGCAGCCTCTTTGACGAGCTGCGCGCCCATATTTTCAAACTTATTTTTCAAGGCGATCTCTTTAGCCACCGTCACGCCATCTTTCGTCGAAAGAGGAGGCCCATATTCTTTGCGTATGACAACGTTACGCCCTTTGGGGCCTAGCGTAACGATCACAGCCCTTGCAAGGGTTTTGACGCCTTTTAAAACAGATTTCAAAGCTTCTTCATGAAATTGCAGCATTTTTGACATATGAGGTCTCCGTAAAAAAGATTACTTTTAGGGAGAAATTTCGTCACGATTAAAAATTTTATTTGTCATAAGATCAGCTTTTGATATGTACAAAATTATGAAAGACAAAACTTCCATGCCCTCCCATAATATTCAAGAAGCGCTCGAAATCATCGAATCAGTTCGAGGCAAGATTTTAACAATCAGCCAAAGAAAAAAACTCGCGATCGAGCTGGCAGCTTATATGCTTGATGAAGCAGAAAAGATCCAGACCAGACCTGAAAAAAGAAGACAAGCCGAGCTTGCCCGCATGATGAAAGATCCCCGGGGAAAAGCCTTTACAACGCAGATGACAGATGAGTGTTTTAGAAGCCATAGTTCTTCGCGTGTAGCCAGCCAAATGGTTTATCTTCTTAATCAATTTGGCGTACCAAAATACCTGGGTTGGACTAAACGATTTTCTCTGGGCGCCTTTCAAGTGCTCGGAAAACTTTTAGCCCCTATTTTGGTTCCCCTTGCAACCACTATCTTAAGAAGAGAAACCCGTACAGTCATTTTACCTGGAGAGAAGCACGCTCTATCCAAACATATGAAAAAACGCAGACGTGAAGGCGTTCGTTTGAATATTAATCACCTGGGCGAGGCGATTTTAGGAGAAGAAGAGGCAATCCAAAGACTCAAAATTTATCTCCAAGATTTAACACGTGATGACATCGAATACGTCTCGATTAAAATTTCGACGATTTTCTCGCAGATCAATTTACTCGGCTGGGACAAATCTCTTGATATTCTGTCCGAAAGACTCCGCCAGCTTTACCGCACAGCAAAAGCGCACCTATTTATGCGCATGGATGGAACCAAAGTCCACAAATTTGTAAATCTTGATATGGAAGAGTACCGCGATTTAAGGCTGACGACAGATCTTTTCATGAAAGTCTTAAACGAACCTGAATTCCATGATTACTCTGCAGGGATTGTGCTGCAAGCCTATCTTCCCGATGCGCATGAATATCAAAAAGAATTGACCGACTGGGCCATCAGCCGTGTTAAAAACAAGGGCGCTCCCATTAAAATCCGTATCGTCAAAGGCGCCAATCTTGCCATGGAGCAGCATGAAGCCTCCGTTAAAGGCTGGGCTCAAGCTCCTTATCGAAATAAGCTCGATGTTGATGCTAATTATAAACGGATGGTCAGCTATGGGTGCCTGCCTGAAAATGCAAAGGCCGTCCATATTGGAGTTGCCAGCCATAATCTTTTTGATATCGCCTATGCACTCCTTCTTCGCGCAGAATATGGGGTTGAAAAAGAAATCTCTTTTGAAATGCTCGAAGGTATGGCAGACCATATGCGAAGAGTCGTTCAAAAACTTGCTAAAGATATTTTGCTCTATTGTCCTGTGGCAACAAAATCTGATTTTCAAAGCGCAATTGCATATCTCATCCGCAGACTCGATGAAAATACAGGGCCTGATAATTTTTTACGCCATACCTTCGGCCTAAGACCTCATACACCCGAATGGGAAACCCAAGCCAAACTTTTTGGAGCCTCTTGCGATGAAATCCCCTCCGTTTACATGGGTCCTAGAAGACATCAAAACCGGACGGAACAGCCTCAAGGCCTCGATCCCGAAGGAGTTTTCGAAAATGAGTCAGATACCGATTTTGCGCTAGCGCAAAATCGAGCATGGGCGCATGACATTTTAAAAAAGTGGAAAGAAAAGAAAATAGACCCCATTCCTTCAGTCATTGCTGGAAAAACCTACCATGAAAAGTCCCCCCGCGGCTTAGGTAAAGACCCTTCACGCCCGGGCCTTAACTTTTATACCTATACTCTTGCCGATTGGACGCAAGTTGATGAAGCCCTTAAATGTGCTAAATCCTACGAGTCCAAATGGGCCCAAACAACACCCGAATATAGGTATGATCTCTTAGCAAAAGCTGCACAAATTTTAAGAGAAAGAAGGGGAGATTTCATAGGAGTCATGGCAGCTGACGGTGGTAAAACCATCTATGAGGCCGACCCTGAACATTCTGAAGCAATCGATTTTGCAGAATATTACCTGCGTAGCATGAAAACAATGTCATCCTGCCATGATATTGAGTGGAAACCCAAAGGAACCTATCTCGTTGCTCCTCCTTGGAATTTTCCTATCTCTATTCCTGCCGGAGGAATTTTAGGAGCTCTCGTCATCGGAAATTGCGTCATCTTCAAACCTGCCCCTGAAGCTGTCCTTTCAGGATGGGTACTTGTAAATGCTCTTTGGGATGCAGGCATCCCTAAAGAAGCCCTTCAATTCATCAACTGCGAAGATGATCCCGTTGGCAGTAAACTCATAGGCGATAAGCGTCTAAATGGTGTCATTTTAACAGGAGCTACATCGACTGCTCGCCTCTTTTTAAAAATGAGACCGGGCCTTGATCTTTCAGCTGAAACAGGCGGGAAAAACGCCGTGATTATTACCGCCCTTTCCGATAGAGACCTCGCCATCAAAGATCTCGTGCAATCGGCCTTTGGCCACTCAGGACAAAAATGCAGCGCGGCAAGCCTTGCGATTTTAGAAGCTGAAGTTTACGACGACCCTAACTTCCGCAGACACCTCAAAGACGCTGCAACAAGTCTGACTGTGGGATCTGCCTGGAACACCTCTTCCAAAGTCATCCCACTTGTCCGAGAAGCAGAAGGCGCCCTCTATAAAGGACTCACAACTCTAGAATCCGGAGAAGAATGGCTTGTAAAGCCCAGACAAGATGCATCTAATCCCAACCTTTGGTCTCCTGGAATCAAGTGGGGAGTTAAAGAAGGATCTTTCATGCATCAAACAGAACTATTCGGTCCAGTTCTTGCTGTGATGCGCGCTCGCAATTTAGAACATGCCATTCAAATTGCTAATGGCACGCCTTATGGACTAACTTCTGGCCTCCAAAGCTTAGATCCTCGTGAGCAGCGCCAGTGGCTAGAGCATATTGAAGCAGGCAACCTCTACATCAACCGCGGCATTACCGGTGCAATTGTCCGAAGACAGCCTTTCGGAGGATGTAAAGCCAGCAGCTACGGAAAAAGCGCAAAAGCCGGCGGCCCCAACTATATTGCTCAATTTGCACATCCGCATCAAATAGGGCTTCCCAAAGAAAAAGCCCCTGTTCCCATCACCATTGAAAAACTCTCTAAAATCATTGAAAAACTTCCCCTCACCACCGAGCAGCTCGGAATTTGGTACGCCA
>JACCDZ010981431.1_pt1 | contig 72541 bp, 60 predicted proteins | sample 7449551 | NCBI WGS metagenome assembly JACCDZ01 (sample SAMN15323452, study PRJNA562643) | freshwater metagenome | isolation source: river surface water | place: USA:Blue River Watershed | collected 2017-08-18
GTTATTGCCATGCACAATGAGGTGCAAGTATGTTGACAATAACCTGACTAACGTCAGCGATTACTCCCCTAAGAAGGAAGGGGCATTTTACGGAAAAATGCCCCCAGTCGCAATCTTAAAATTTAGTGAAGCGAAATCAATTATCTATTGCTCAATCAACCAACGATCTGCTCGTGCTCGTGCTTGCGTGATAAACCGGCTAAACCGCAGACCAAGACGAACGAGCCCCCAATAAGTTAATGGCACCAGCAACAAACTAGTCAAGGTAGAAAACACCAAGCCACCGATAATTGCGACAGCCATTGGCGCATACCCAGGGCCACCACCACCGATGTTCGCATCGCCAAACGCCAGGGGTAACAAACCAAGTACAGTCGTCGATACAGTCATCAGAATCGGCCGTAAACGAACTTCACACGCTTCGACAATCAGCGGCACCAAGGGAGCTTCTGGACATTCATGCCGCAACTGATTAACCCGATCAACTAGCACGATACCATTGTTCACAACGATACCCATCAAGATGAGCATCCCAATCAAGACCATAACGCCCATACTGGTTTGAGTGATGGCTAAAGCCCAGAATACCCCAACAAAAGAGAACAATAACGAGCCAATGACCGCGGTCGGCAACAACAAAGATTCAAACAACGCTGCCATCACCAGATAAATCATTGCAACCGCCAGCAACATATTAAATACCATGACATTTTCGGCGTCGTCTTGGTACTGGAAGCTACCTTCAAACGACCAGGTGTAACCAGCAGGCAACTGCAATTGCTCCATCACTTTGGTGATTTGTTCACGGGCATCATCCATATTTAAGTCTTTATCTAGGTTCATGCCAATTGCCAGACCAGTCTGGCGATTAAAACGACGGATCTCGCCTAAACGTTCTTTTACTTGCAAGGTCGCGACTTGACCTAAGCGAACAACCTGTTCACCGGTGCCGCCAATTGGAATAGCCTCGAGCTCTTGTTGAGAGTGACTGACTTTTTCGTCATATAACACCCGCAGTGGCACTTCGCCCTGTTCGACGGTTCTTAAAGTGCGTAAGTTGGTACCACGCAGCGCTAAACTGACGGCTTGCGCGACGGCCTGTGCTGTAAGACCTTGACGCTGCAATTCGTCGTGATTTAAGTGGATCTGTAATTCTTTCTGGCCGCCTTGGACCTCGGAGCGAACATCACTCAAACCCTTGATCTGACTCAGAATTGGCACCAGGCTTTCCGAAAGTTCTGACAGCACTTGAGTCGATGGTCCCAGCAAATGGATTTGCATACCACCCCCGGCGTCGCCCCAACCAAACTGCGGTTTAGCACGAACCAAAATCGGCCAATCCTTCCGGATTTTTTCTTTGAGCTCTTCAACCGGGATCGGTAAGTCGTCAGCCAGCATTATCGTCGAAACCGCAAAACCTGGTTGGTAATAGCTATAGACTGAAGAGATATGGAACTCATCTTTGCGGCTATACAAATAAGCTTCCATTTTAGTCACTTCTTGTTCGACTTCGGCCAGTGCATAGTTGGTTTGAATGTTGTAGTTAACAAACAACCTTTTGTTATCGCCGCCGCCTTCATCACCGCCTGACACAAACTGCATCGGAACAGCAATACTAGCTAATAGCAGCAACGCAATAACCGTCGACTTGCCAGGATTCGCCATAGTCCAATGCAAACTGCGACCGTAGAACTTGTCGATCTTTGACGGCGCCGCGTTTTCTTCGCCCTTTTTAATGTCTATTTTAGTCGACAACCAAGGGATTAAGGTGATTGCAACCATCAACGAAACTGCGAGGGAAATAGTAATAGCGATAGCCACATGTTCCAAAAATACCGTGACATCAATTTTACTACCGACAATATTTGGCAAAAAGACAATGGCCGTGGTCGCTGTCCCTGCAAGTACCGCTAAAGCAACGCGATAAACACCGCGCTCGGTAGCTTCCCGTACATTGCCACCCCTCGCCCGCTCGCGGAAGATACTTTCAACGACCACGACCGAGTTATCCACCAACATCCCGACGGCAAGCATTAACCCCATCATTGACAGTACATTTAAGCTGTAACCAAGGAAATACATCATGCCCAAAGTAATGGATAACGACACCGGTACTGACAACACCACCAACAAGGTCGTTGGAGTGTGTCTTAAGAACAAAAACAACACGATAAATGAAAGGGCCGCACCAATTCCGCCGGATTCCAGCAAATTGGATAAACTGTCGGTAACGCCTTCAGCAGTATTGTCCATGACAAAGATATTAATACCGTTTAACGACGGATCTTTACCTGCGTTATCGACCACAGCCATTGCAGCGGCAGCCACATCCACTAGATTGGCACCCGATTCTTTGAATACCTGGATCCCCACCGCATAGCGTTGATCCAAGCGCCGACCTTCAACCCGCTTTGGCAGTTCTAAATGAATTTCGGCGATATCAGACAACTGCAAACCACGGCCTATCGGCAAGCGTTTGATATCATCAATACTGGTAAACTCGCCAACAGGCTTCACCAGAATACTTTCGTCTTTATTTCGGATTTCACCCGCTGTCATTGCAAAGTTTTGCTTTTGCAAGTCCGCCAATAATTGCACCGGTTCGATTTGCAGACTGCGTAAACGGTCGGGCAATAATCGAATAGTCACCTGGCGTTTATCGACACCGTATAGATCGACTTTTGATACACCAGGCACCCGCTCCAGTGGGCGTTTGATCACACGTTCGAGTAAATCGTAAGCCATTGATAAATCGCGTTCGCTTGAAATACGAAGCTGAAAAATTGGCATGTCATTGGTATTAAATTGAAATACTAATACCCGCTCAACATCCGCAGGCAGCAAATGACGAACGCTATCAATCCGTTCGCGTACTTCAATGCTTTTGGTGTTGATGTTCTCTTCCCAATTGAACTCCAAACCAAGCTCGGCAGAATCTTCCTTGGAAAAAGACCGCATTTTTTTAATCCCAGTGACCGTTGATAGCGCTTCTTCCAACGGCCGCGTGATCAGTCGTTCAATCTCCGCAGGGGTCGCATTTGGATATGGCACATTGACATAAATTTCTGGGATATCAATTCCCGGGAAATTTTCCAACGGCAGCATGCGACTAGCAAAGATCCCAAAAACCAGCATCGATAAAAATGCCATACATAATGTTACCGGCCGACTCAACGCAAAGCGGGTGAACATGTTTGATTTATAGTCTTGGCTATGCTCAGCAGCTTTTGGCGCTTCCGATTTTAACTTACTCATAGTTACTCCTTGGCAACTGAAGCTGACTCACGACTTGTTAAGTGGTAAATCACCGGAATAAACAATAAGGTAAGTAAGGTCGCAAAGGACAAGCCGAATATCACGGTAATCGCCATCGGCGCTCGTAATTCAGCTCCTTCGCCACCAAATACCATTGGCAATAAACCTAAAACGGTAGTCAACGTCGTCATCAATACGGGACGCAAACGAGTCGTACCAGACTCGATGATGGCGGCAGCCTTCGTCATCCCTTCGGCGCGCAGTTGATTAATTCGATCGATCAAGACGATGGCGTTGTTGACCACAATACCCGCCAGCATGATAAATCCGATAAACACAATCACGGAGATACGGGTGTCAGTGAGCCACAATCCTAAGACTGCGCCAGCACCAGCCAGCGGCACGGTGAATAGGATCAACATCGGCTGCAGTAAGTTCTCAAATTGCGACGCCATCACTAAATAAACCAGAAACACAGCGAGTAACAGGGCAATCACCAACGAATTATATGAGCGCTCAAGCTCTTCACTTTGCCCAACAATCGACGCCGAAACACCATACGGCCATTGTTGTGCTGCAAGTAATTGTTTCACTGCTTGACCTGCCTGTTCAACATCACCATAAGCTAAGTTGGCGCTGATTACCGCAACTCGTTGTTGACCAATCCGAGTGATCTCACTTGGTCCAATCTCCCTGGTAATGGTCGCGACCGCAGAAAGTGGCAGTGGTGATGGACTGCTTGGATTGATGATAATTTGTGACAGTTCTTGTTCTGAATCACGGAATTGTTCTGCAAGGCGCACCCGAATGTCCACTTTGCGATCTTGAATGCTGTATTGGCCAGCAACCTCACCGCCGACGTAATTCGCAACACGCTTTGCAACATCAGAGGCTTGGAAACCTAACTGAGCTAACCGACCATGGTCAAAATGCAAGGTGATTTCAGGCTGACCTGCACGCAGACTTGATTTTATGTCGCTAAAACGGCCATTGGCTTCCAATTTTTGCACTAATTGGTCGGCAGCAACCTTTAACGTTGGTAGGTCATGACCGGCAAGTTCAATCTCCATTGGCGTGCTAAAAGTAAACAGCTCAGGAGTATCGATTTTACCCACTAAATCTGGAGTTTTTGCCACAGCATCACGAAATGCTTGCATGATCTGTTGTTCGTCGCTGCCGGTGGTGCCGGCTTTTAATACCACATTGAGTCGCCCCCAATGACTACCGCCCACCGAAGGATCAACACTCATCTGTTGGCCCGTTCCGGCTTGCGCATAGGTCCGCTCAACTTGTGGTAAATCTTTGGCGACTTGGGCCAAATGCTTTAACACTCGGTCCGTATTTTCAATTGCAGTACCCACTGGCAGATGAATTTCAACATAAAACTCGCCTTGGCTCATGCTTGGGATCATATCAAACCCCAATCGTGGGATCAGACTGTAACAAAGCACTGTTGCCGCTAATGTTGTCACAACAACCATAGCCCGCGCTTTTAAGGCAAAAGTTAATGCACTCTTATAAAGCGCTTCTAAACCTCGAAGCATTGCTTGAACCGAATTCAGCAGAGGGTTTAAAAGCACTGACAACACTTTGGAAATACCGCGCCAAATCAAAGTTAAACCAGTGAACAAGCGACTTAATAACCAAGCAATTCCGAGCCAAGTCCATTTAACTGGCAATACGCCATAACTTAAAATTTCCACCCATTTTTTCTGCACTTTTGGCGTCGTATCGATTTCGTCATTTGTCACGTTTACTTCGACAAAATTACGCTCCCGAGCAGCCATTGCTGGAATCAATGTGAGCGCCACCAACAACGAAGCCAATAAGGCATACGTGACTGTCAGCGCTTGATCTTTAAAGAGTTGACCGGCGACACCTTCGACAAACACGAGCGGGAAAAAAACTGCAACTGTGGTTAAAGTCGACGCGGTAATTGCCATAGATACTTCGCTGGCGCCTTTTTTCGCCGCTTCCATTGGGCTATAACCCTGTTCGCGGTAACGAGAGATGTTTTCCAGTACCACAATAGCGTTATCAACCAGCATACCAATTGCAAGAGCAATACCGCCCAAACTCATGATATTCAAACTGATATCCTGGCTATGCATCAAGTTAAAAGTTGCAATGACCGACACCGGAATTGAAATTGAGATAACCAGCGTTGTCCAAACATTACGAAGAAATAAATAGATCACCAGCATCGCCAGCAAACCACCTTCAAACGCCGCTGATTTCACTTCTGAAATTGCATCGCTGATAAAAGTAGATTGGTCATAAACCAAAGTTAATTCATAGCCTTGCGGCAGGTTTTTCTGCAAATCCTCAAGACGTTTGACCAAAGTTTTTGCGACTTGGACGGTATTGGCATCCCCTTCTTTATAAACGGCAATTTCTATCGCTTCTTTACCATTTACATAGGTGATGCTTTGACGGTCAACGTAACCATCGCGAACTTCAGCAATATCGGACAAACGAACTTGGCTGCCATTAACGTTGGCAATATATAGGTCGCGGATCTCATCAAGGGTCGCGAATTGGTTGATGGTCCGAACTAAATAATCATGGGCAGCCGTTTCTAAACGTCCGCCAGCTTGGTTGAGATTTTGCTCTTTCAAACGAGAATTAACAGTGCTGATATCCAACTTAAGTTGACTAAGCTTCTCATTATCAACCAGAATTTGAATTTCTTGAGTTAAACCACCATCAGGGCGGACCGCGGCAACGCCTGTGATAGCTTCTAATTTGCGCCGTAACTCTTCGTCGGCGAATGTTCTTAAACCCACCTGTTGAGCGCTAGTTAAGCCATTTGGTGCATCTGTGCGACTTAAAGCCAAGCGTACAATCGGATCTAAGTTTGGGTTAAAGCGCAATAAAAGTGGTTTTTTCACATCCAGTGGTAAAAACAACACATCCAGTTTTTCCCGGACTTCAAGGCCAGCCAAATCCATGTTGGTGCCCCACTCGAATTCCATAATTACGTCTGAACGACCGGCACGGGAAACCGATTCAACTCGGCGGATGCCTTTGACGATACCAACACTTTCTTCAATAGGTTTACTAACTAATTGTTCTACTTCTGCAGGCGCGGCACCTGGGTATTCACTTCGAATCGTCAGCGTTGGATAAGATAAATCGGGCAATAGATTCACAGCCAAACGGGACATTGCCACTAAACCAAATAATATGATGCCAAGCGTGAACATCCATATAGTTACCGGGCGAGCAACTGCTAAATTAACCAGTTTCATTGTTAATTTCCTGTATTGTCATTATTAGAAGCGGGCAGCGAATGCTGCCCGACAGGGCTGGATTAACTGTTGCCTTTGACAACATTTACCGTTGTTTTGTCTTTGAGACCGGCTTGACCCGCGGTCACCACTTGCTCGCCTTCGGCAAGGCCATCCACAACTTCCATAAATTCATCACTTTCGTAACCAAGCTTAATCGCTTTACGCACTACGGTGTTGTCAGCGACAACAACAAACACACTGTTTGCATTGTCCATCGCCATAACGGCGCGTTTTGGCACTAATAACGCATTGGTTTTGTTGTCGTACTGCAATTCAACCTGAGTGAACATCCCGGCTTTTAGCACTAAATCATCGTTGTCGATCCCGATAGTCACCCGCGCTGTGCCTGAGGTTGCGTCAACCACTGGCGAGATCCGAACGATTTTCGCTTGACGTTGTGGCATGCCGGCAAAATTTAGATACGCCGTTTGCCCAACTTTCGCCCGACTTAATTGATGTTCTGGCAAATTAATCACAGCTTCTAAACGTTGTTGTGAAACCACAGTAAACAGGGATTTTGACGAGAACTCAGTAATTAATTGGCCGACTTTTACATAACGACGCGCAATAACACCGCTTATTGGCGCAATGATTTTGGTATCTCTTAACGCTAACTCCTGCATTTCCACAGAAGCGGACAAAGACTCCACTTGCCATTTTAATTTGTCATAAACATCAGCACTGACCAATTTACGCGCAAACATTTTTTCGACACGTTCTAATTCGCTTTTCAGTTGCCCGAGGTCCGCACGTCCCTTCGCCAGTTGAATAACTTGACGTTCGGTATCCAATGTCGCCAGGACTTGACCGGCTTCAACTAAATCACCTTCTTCAACCAGCACTGTTTGCACGATGCCGGTCGCTTTTGAATTCACTTCGGCATCAGCTTTTGATTCTAAGGTTGAAGTGGTACGGTAAGTGCTGCTAATTTCACCGCGGCCTACTTTGATAGCCTCAACCGGAATAGCAACGACAGGTTCATTTTTTTCTGTATCAGGGCTGCTGTTCGCTGACTCGCAGCCAGTTAACAACAGCATCGAAGACAATAAGGCAACGCTGATGGCGGCGGCTAAGGTTGATGGCTTGTTCATAGGTGGTTCCTTTACTTTAAACTTATTGATTTAGTTTGTTTCGTCAGCGGTGCTGTGCGCTGTTTCACAAATTCGTGTTCGGATTGGATCCGTTCTGCACTTGCCGTGCCAATGAATAATTACATTCAATTATGCTTGAAAATCATTAAGATAAAACCTTTTGTTCCGGTTTGATTGCAACAAGATGTTTCGATGAAAATAGTATTTTCCGCCACAAATTAGTCATTTACGTCAAAACTACCGATGCGACGAAATACAACTTAATGCCGCTTTAGAGCCTGTACTCTAAGTATTTCTATCCGTATACTGCCTGCCCTCGCTGGTCTGTCCAGCCATTCTGCTCAAAACTACAAAAAATCAGGGCCCCAATTTATGAAAATTTCGTCATTTGTGCTGACTCTTACCGCACTTTCTGTTTGCCAAAGTCTGCACGCTGAAGGCTTCAAACTCTATGAACAATCAGTTTCTGCCATGGGTAATGGCTATGCCGGTCGCGGTGCCCAAATAAGTGATGCGACTATAGTTTATTCAAACCCGGCAGCACTTACCGAACTCAATCAGCCCCAGCTCAGCAGCGGTGGTACTTTTATTCATGCCACGACGGATTATCAAGTTTCGGCTGCAAAAAGTGCTGCAGGCCAATCAGTGATTGGTCGTGAGTCGGGTAAAAATAGTTTAAATGAACTAGTCCCTTTTTTATTTTATGCCGATAAGTTGGCAAACGATTGGAGTTATGGCCTTGGATTCTATGTTCCATTTGGCTTATCCAGTGATTATGCCGATAACTGGGCAGGACGATATTTTGCCGATAAAACTGCAATTGAAGTGATTGCACTGCAAGCATCTGCGGGCTACCGACTCAACGATCAGTGGTCATTAGGCGGAGGCATCAGTGTCAATCGGGTAAATGGTGAATTATCGAAGTTTAAAGACCATAGCGGACTTTGCGAAACCGGCACCAACATCAATGCCCTCTTCGGCGCGCCGGTATACAACGATGCGTATTGCAACAGCCATTATCAAGTCGCAGGTGATGATGTCAAACTTGCTTACAATCTCGCCGTGCATGCTCGATTTGATACTGGTACCAAGCTTGGGCTGATTTACCATTCAAAAATTGATTTTGTGTTACATGGCAATTCTGAAATTACCAACACTCCGATCACCGGAGCCAATGTAGTTGGCTCACCGAATTTCATCGTTGTCGCACCAAATTTACCAGCAATAAGTAAAGCCACAGGCAAACTAGCCCACAACCCACTCGCCATCGAAAAAAGTGCGGTCGCCCTGACAACGCCTGCCGATCTGACCTTCAGTATTGACCAAGCCATCACGCACGATTGGTCGCTGCAAGGCAGTATCAGCTGGACAGGCTGGAGTTCATTCAAAAGCATCGACATCATCAGCCGCGACGACACGCCAAGCATGTCGCTATCGACTCAACAACCGCAGAATCTGAACAAGTCGGGTTATATTGGCTATATTCCAGAGTACTGGCACGATACCATCGCAGGTGCGATTGGTGCGACTTGGCAAATGACGAGCGATCGACAACTCAAGGCAGGTTTGGCCTATGATGAAAGTCCCATTGGTTCAACACATCGCACCGCTCGAGTGCCAACCAAAGACCGTATTTGGGGTACCGTCGGTTGGCATGAGCAACTAAGCAGCAAGTGGAATATGGATTTCGCCCTAGGCTATCTGTGGATGTCAGATCTATCCAGTAATGAAGCTGAATATAACGTGCAAGATGTCCGCATCAATCGAGCGAATCTACAAGCGGATTATAGCAATCACGCAATCCTTGCTGGTGTGCAATTTAACTACATGTTTTAAGGTCTTCAAATGGTCGCAAGTGTCGAATTAACTTGCGACCCTCTAGTGTTCTGTAGCGCGAAGCAAGCATCGGAAATTCTTGGTGAGTGAGCGACTTTGCAGACAACAACATGTTGAAGTGATTTCGATCAGGCGAAGCGACATCCATATCGTTTGTTAGCATGACCCGTAAGTTCAAGCACAGGACTTTGAATCCACTTTTTTATTTTTTTGCTTCGGCTGAGAGTTATATTTTTTTAGGGAACATCGTGTTTTATAAGGGAACATTTTCTTTTAAAAACAAACTCGAATTTAAAAACTAGTTAGAAAGTTTCGCCAAACCGCAGTTTTGCATACCTTTATATTGCGAAAGGCATTGGTACTTGGCCTTACGTTTGTCCACAGCAACTAAACAATCTTGAATTGAAACATTGCGAAGTGCAGCGGTTAATGCTCCGAGTTTCTGCTGCATTTCGTCTCGGGTAATGTAACCAGCACTATAATTCTTTTTAACCGTATCCTGGCCAACATCATACTCACGACGTGCGCTATCTACAGCGTTTTTGCATTTATCTCGCCACTCATCCTGTGGATCGAGCAGTGAAGTCAAATTGGCACGACCATCAGCTGAACTCGCGGGTTGCGCTGGATCGCCGTTCGCTTGTTCCTTAAAGTTCACATTAACAGACTCAGCTTTTTTTACGACCGCCGGTGGCGGCGTCGTACTAAAATTAACTTGGCCTTTTTCATCGACCCAGCGATAAATTTCACCAGCATTGACTGAAGTAGCGAACAACGTTGCCACGAGAATAAGTTTGTACAAAACCACACCTCATTTACGCAATAAAAACAAAAGTTACACAAAATAAACCAATGACGTTATATCGCACATGCCTAAACTAAGCAACTAATCAGCCTATTTTTTAATTGCGGAACTTGTTCGTGCGCAGTGGAGTTTTCAGGCGGTATGCTTGCTGCACACAGTCCAACAACGAGCCAATTCTGTTGCACTCGCGATCATAGTTAAGCAGCGCCTTTAAATGCCTTACTATTGGCCGATGAACGGCACTGCGATCAGCGCTGCCAACCAATCACTGAAATTGATTAAAATGGTTTTGGGCGATAAGTCTACTTAGTTCATGGAATTTAAAATTGAGCGCTGAACTATTCAGATAGGGAAAGATCTGGGTGGGATACGGCAACATCACGCGCTGGTCTAGAAGCAGGTCGTGATGATCACGACCTGCTGATTTAAAGAGTAAAATTGCTAATTAACGCTTTTTCAGTTCAATTTCACCAGATACTGTCGAGATTTCTACGTCACCACCAGAGCCGGTGCTAAATTCCAAATCACGGCTTGGACCATATTTAGCGCGTTCAACCTGATCATCGGTCAAACCATTTTCAATATCGCCACCAGCGCTGCCCGACAGCTCAAAACGAGCTTTGACGTTGGCGTCTAGGGTTAACCGAATAGAACCACTCACCGTGCTCGCGTCGATTTTTGGCGTCTGGCTATTTTTCAAATCAACAGTAATTTCACCATTCACTGAATCAAATCCTAAACGCTCGGTCCCATCTAATTGCAAACGACCTTCGCCATTAACCACAGACAGTTCAACTTCCTTGGCCTGCGAAATCGACTTAATCTCGCCATTCACTGACTCTAACTTTAAACGGCCTTGCGAACCTTCATCATCAATTTCGCCGTTCACAGTTTGCAAAGTAACACGGCCATTATTGTTTTTACTGCGGATAGTGCCATTCACGGTTTCCAACGATACGTCATTACTCAGCTTTTCACCAACTACTGAGCCATTCACGGAAGTTAAAGTCGTGCCGCCTTGGATCCCTGTCGCCGTTACATCGGCATGAACTCCAGTAAACTCAACTTGGCTACCAACAGGCACTCGGATTTCTAAACGAGAGCCAACTTCCTGCTCATCTTCGTTGTAATCAGAATAAACCCGGCTTGGCATTTTTACTTCAAATTTAGTGACGCCGTTTTTGCTTGTTAAATCAAAACCTTTGGCCTTTTCGTCCAAAGTCCCTTGGACACTAAACTCAGCTTTATCTGCAGCAACAATATTAACTACACCACGCATATTGTTAATTTGGATTTTTTCGTTGCTACTGACCGCGCGCTTTTCGTTGATGGCAACGCCAGCAGCAAAAGCCTGTGTACTACAAATAAAACCTGCAACTAATAAGGCAGACTGAACAAAATTTAATTTTAATTTCATGATGTTACTCCAAATTAATAGTGTTATTAGCTCATCTGTCCAACTTGGACTAAACGGCTGATGTAATGAATTTGTTGTTGCTGTAAACGTGTTAATTGCTTTAATAATTTTGGATCGTCCGGCTGAAACTCCAAGGCCAATGCCACTTGCGCAGTCGCTTGATGCCAAATATCTAATTGGCGTTGAAAATCAGCAAACTCACTAGGCACATGGGTGACCTGCGCCAACTGCCTTGATTTTTCTCTCTCAAATTCAATGAGCAAAGTTGCTGCAACCGAACTTAAATTCTTTGAGGATGTTAGCGACAGACCCGCCTCTTGCTCGCTCTGTGGCGAAGTACTGGCAACTATCAACTCATCGGTGTTCATCCCTTGCCACAGCGGCCACATGCTGCCAAGCATCACTGCCGCGGCAACGGCTGGCCAATAACGTCTTTTGGGCAGCTCAGGTTGCTGCTGTTCGGTAACTGCCAAGCGCGCTGACAACTCAGGCCATAAATCACGGCTTGGCTGGATCTCACGTGGCAAATTCTGTAATGCCTGCTCGAGTTGCTGGTCAGTTTTCATCAATCCATCCTTTTAATAATTGCCGAGCACGGTGGTACTGTGCTTTGCTACTGCCCTCGGCAATACCTAATAATTCAGCGATTTCATCGTGCTGATAGCCTTCGATAGCAAACAATACAAAGACCGCTCTAGCTTGTGCAGGTAACTTTGCTATAGCCTGCTCGATACTTTTGCACACTGGTTCGACTTGCTCAAATGACTGCTCAACTTCATCCGAGGTCACCAACCGAAGTAGCTTGTTTTTACGCCAAACATCTACGGCGGCGCGACTACTAATGGTATGCAACCAAGTTGAAAAACTGCTGTCGCCGCGGAAACTTGGCAGTTGTTGCCAAGCCCTGACGAAGGCTTCCTGACAGGCATCTTCGGCTTGCGTTTGCTCGGCGAGTAATCGCCAACATACAGCATAGACACGCCCTTTAAACTGCTGATATAGCTGAAAAAAGGCCTTTTGATCGCCTTTTTGTGCCTGCGCTACCCAGCTGTTCACCTGCTCCTGCATTTGCTGCCTGTATCCACTGTTGTTAATTTGTTTAGTTAGACGAAATGGCGTGTCGAAGGGTTTAAAGACTTTTGAAAAAAATTGATTTTTATTTATCGAGTCTACAGAAAAGCGAAAACCCAACTTTCACATAAGTAATAAATTGCAGTAACTTACTGAATATTAAACACTTAAGCAAACACAAACAACAGCGGGGAATTGGGAGAAAGAAATAATAACGCCAAGGTTATAGCAACCTCGGCGTTGTTAATGCAATTAAACCGCAACTGGCGCTTTAATGTGTGGGTGCGCTTGGTAACCTTGTAACTCAAAATCAGCGAACTCAAACGCAAAAATATCAGTGACCGCAGGATTAATCTGCATGGTTGGTAACGGATAAGGTTCACGACTTAATTGCAGCTTTACTTGCTCCATATGATTTGAATATAAATGCGCATCACCGAAGGTGTGCACAAAATCTCCCGGTTTCAGCCCACAGACTTGCGCGACCATTAAGGTCAATAATGCATAACTTGCGATATTAAATGGCACCCCCAGCAGAATATCAGCACTGCGTTGATATAACTGACAGGACAATTTGCCATCGTTTACGTAAAACTGAAACAGCGTATGGCAAGGTGGCAGTGCTTGTTTACCTTGGGCAGCATTGTCGCGTGGTGACATGCTAGTATCTGGTAACACCGCAGGGTTCCATGCACTCACAATTAACCGTCGCGAATCCGGCGTACGTTTAATGTCAGCGATTAACTGGCTAATTTGATCAATCACCCGGCCATCCGGAGCCTGCCAACTCCGCCACTGCGCCCCATAAACCGGACCTAATTCACCTTCTGCAGTTGCCCATTCGTTCCAAATCGACACGCCGTTTTGCTGTAAATAGGCGATATTGGTCTCGCCTTTTAAAAACCACAGCAACTCATGGATGATAGATTTCATATGGCATTTTTTGGTAGTCACCAGCGGAAAACCTTGGCTTAAATCAAAACGCATTTGATAGCCAAATACGCTAATGGTGCCGGTTCCTGTGCGGTCAGTCTTGGTGTGGCCATGTTCCAAAACATGGCGCATCAAATCTAAATATTGCTTCATTAATACGCGGCTCCTTTCTGACGACGCCAATAGCCCCAACTAATAAAAAATAACCCGGACAGGATCATTGGCACACACAGCCACTGCCCCATTGTCATGCCCAAATTAAGAATACCTAAATGTTTGTCTGGCTCACGGAAAAACTCAATACCAAATCGGAAAACGCCGTAACCCAGTAAGAATAAACCACCGACAGCCCCAGCAGGCGGCGATTGCCGACGGTAAAGCATCAGTAGGATAAACAAAACAATGCCTTCAAAAAAGAACTCGTATAACTGCGACGGGTGACGAGGTAAGGTTCCCCCCGTCGGAAACAGCATGCCCCAAGGCACCTCAGTCACGCGTCCCCAGAGTTCGCCGTTTATAAAGTTGCCGATACGCCCAGCGCCTAACCCAAGTGGCAATAACACGACCACAAAATCGCCTAAGGCTAAGTAGTTTTTCTGATACCGACGGGCAAAATAAGCCATCGCTAATAACACGCCAATGACTCCACCATGGAAAGACATTCCCCCTTCCCAAGTTCGGAAAATGTAGCTTGGGTCAGCGAGCAATTTTTGGAAGTTATAAAAGAACACATATCCGAGTCGACCACCGAGAATAACCCCTAGAAAGCCGTAGAACAGCAAATCACTGACTTGATCCTTGGTCCAACCGGAGTTCGGCTTTGCGGCGATACGATTGGCCAAAAGATGGGCCATAACAAATGCCAACAAATACATCATGCCGTACCAATGAATACTAAGACCAAAAATCTTAACCATCACCGGATCAATCTGTGGAAAAACTAAATAACCTGAATCCATTTATAACCCTTAACTGAACATCATTCTGGCGCTTACTAGCAGCAGAAACACTCCAAATATTTTTTTGATTAGTCTGACAGGCAATCTGTCGGTTAATTGTGCACCAAAGGGGGCCGCAAATAAGGAAGTTGAAACAACGCCGAGCACTGCTGGCAAATATACATAACCTAAGAATCCCGGTGTCTCAGCAAATTCGGCCCATCCGGCCAAGATATAACCCGTTGTTGCTAAACAGGCTATCACAAATCCAACTATCGCAGCACTGCCAATTGCTTGCCGTACACCAACGGAGTAATGACTTAACATCGGCACATACAGTGCGCCGCCACCAATCCCCAGTAAACTTGAACACGTTGACAATAATACGGATATACCGGTGAGCACGGATTTTCCGGGCAGACTGTTACCGCTGGAATTTAAAATATTGAACAACATGCGAAGAGCCAATACAAGCACGACTACAGCGAATAATTTTTTCAAAATATTTGGATTGATTAAATCAGCCAAATAACCGGTAAGTATTGCGCCGATGGCGGCTCCGAGCATCAAAGTCCGCGTGTAATCCCAATTGATATGATGCAGTTTTTGATGTGCCCAAGCCGAAGAGGCGCTTGTGACAATGATAGAGCACAACGAGCTTGCGACAGCCACGACCATGACCTGCTCAATCGGAATGTTCAGAAAAACAGGAAGCAGATAAACCAAAGCCGGAACGATAATCAAACCGCCGCCTATTCCAAGTAATCCCGCCATAATGCCAGCAACAATGCCAAGAGTCATACAAATCAGCACAAAAGTCAGCACGGCAATTCCTACCACAACGACTTGAATTAAGTCGGCGAGCATTGTACAGAGTGGCCTCCAACGAGACTAGCGAAAATTACGCCCTGAGCTGATTGAGAAGTTGTTTCTGATCGAGGAAACGCTGAACCTGCAACCGCACTTGTTTCGGTGATTGGCAGGCTAGGATTTCAGGAAGCAAGAGTTGCAACTCTGATAACTCAACCCGTCGCAATAACCATTTAATTTTGGCTAAATTACTGTGGTTCATCGAAAAGCTATTAAATCCCATGGCGGCGAGGATTAATACACCCATCGGCTCACCTGCAAGTTCACCGCAGATACTGATTGGAAATTGCAACGCGTTTGCTTGTTGACCCAATTGGTTAAGCGCGCGAAGTACCGCCGGATGCATCGCATCATACAAATTACCAACCCGTGGGTTATTGCGGTCAACCGCTAGCAGATACTGAGTCAAATCATTCGTGCCAACTGAGCAGAAATCAACCTTACGTGCGAGTTCAGGCAATTGATACATGATTGATGGGACTTCAATCATCACGCCGACTTTAGGTTTGGCGACAATTCCTTCGCCATTAAACTCATCATCGACTTCAAACCATGCTTGACGGATCAGCCGCAGTGACTCATCAACCTCTGACAGATCAGAAATCATCGGCAGTAAAATATGTAGATTGTTGTAACCAATATTGGCCTTGAGCATGGCCCGGATCTGAACCAAGAATATCTCAGGATGGTCAAGGGTTAAGCGAATTCCGCGCCACCCCAAAAATGGGTTTTCTTCAGAAATGGGAAAATATGGCAGTGGTTTATCACCGCCAACATCAAGGGTCCGCATGACCACCGGCTTGCCTGGATAGCCCTGCAAAATCTTGTGATAAAGTTCGACTTGTTCCTGCTCTGTCGGGAAACGACTGCGCATAATAAACGGAAACTCAGTACGATAAAGACCAACACCATTGGTGAATTCGCTTTGCGTCGTCTCAAGTTCAATCGCTAGCCCTGAGTTCACCATTAAACTGAAAGGTGCCTGACACGCGCTTTGCGCAGGTAGGTGCAATTCTGATTGATAACGCGCACTAAGCTCAGCATCTTTATTCATCAGCTGCTGATATTCATGACAGATAGCGTCGGCAGGAGAAACTAAAATGTTCCCTTGGTAACCATCGACGATCAGCCGCTGTCCATGCCACTGCATTAAGGGTAAGTCATCAACCCCCATTACCGCCGGGATCCCTAAGGCTCGAGCCATAATCGCAGCATGCGAGTTAACCGAACCTTTAAGCGAAACGATAGCGACCAACTGAGCACGAGGAATTTCCGCTAACATCGAGGCCGTCACATTCTCGGCAACCAGCACAACCTGTTCAGGCAATTTGTATTGACGCTGTTCGGTTTCCAACAGATGGTTAAGCACTCGCTGGCCTAGGTCGCGAATATCGGTTCCCCGTTCGCGAAGATATGGATCATCCATGTCATCAAATTGCCGAGCAAAGCGCTCAACCACACGTTTTAACGCACTTTTTGCACACCACCCTTCAGCGATTTGCGCTTCGATTTCACTCCCTAAGCTAGCCGCATCAAGGAGCTGATGGTATACATCGAAAATTGCTAAGGCATCGGTTGGTAAATGCCCACTCATCCGCTCGGCGAGTCGATTAAATTCTGCTTTTGTTACTTTTACCGCGCGATAAAACCGGCTTAATTCTTTTTCTGGATCATCACTTTTTTGCAGTGATATCGCATCAAAATCACTGGCAGGTTGCAGGACAAACCCCTCGCCAAACGCAATGCCCGATGAACCGACTAGACCGGTTAATTGTGATTTTTGAATTTGTTGCTGCGAACCTGCTGCGGCAACTTGGCGCATCTCGGCATTCACTAACACCGAAGCCAGCTGCACACCTAAGGTGACTAAAAACGATTCTTCATCTTCATTAAAAACGCGTGAAGCAGACTGCTGAATAGTCAGCACCCCCAACACTTTGCGATGATGAATGATCGGACAGCCTAAAAAGGCTGAGAAACAATCTTCAGAAACTTCTGGTGTGACTTTAAACCGAGGGTGCAAATGCGCTTCGGCCAAATTGATCGGCTCTTCGCGTTGACCAACCCAGCCAATTAAACCTTCAGAAAATCCGATAGAAACATTGCCGATGGCATCAGGATTTAAACCATCTGTGGCCATCAGCATAAAATGTTGTTGTTGATAATCAGCGAGATAAACTGAACAGCACTCTGTTTTAAGTGCAGATTTGACATTGCTGACAAGCCCAGAAAGCGCGCTAGCGAGCGTCGGTTCCTGTGCAACATCCTGTACGATTCGCCGCAGTTGGCTCAGCATAGGGTTCCCCTTGTCAGCACAAAAATACGCCAGCACATTGCTGGCGATTTTCATTTTTTCTTAATGTCCCGTCGAACAAATGGTAGAGCGATAGGGGCAAATTCTTTCATTACTTTCCGGTAAACTTCCCGTTTGAAAGCAACAACTTGACGCACCGGATACCAATAACTGACCCATCGCCAATCATCAAACTCCGGATGCGAAGTTTTCAGCAGATTTACGTCCTCATCCTTACAAGTCAATCGCAGTAAAAACCACTTTTGCTTTTGTCCAATACATACAGGATTAGAGTCGCGTCTGATCAGTCGTTTGGGAAGTTTATAACGCAACCAATGTTTTGTCGTCGCAACGATTTCGACATCTGCTGGCAATAAGCCGACTTCTTCATTTAACTCGCGATACATGGCTTGCTCTGGCGTTTCACCATCGTCAATGCCGCCCTGTGGGTATTGCCAAGAATGTTGGCCGTATCTCCGTGCCCAAAACACCTGTCCTTGGTGATTACATATCACTATACCGACATTGGCCCGAAAGCCCTCGGCATCGATCACACAAACCTCTGGCTTGTTTACAACAGCGTTTAAAAGATTCTTTCATAATCTAGCGATGACAGCAACGGGTATTTACGACTTAGATTCCAATAGTTATCCACAACTCACTATTTAAACAGTAGCCCTTTGTGAACTTCTGCACAGAAGCAGTGGATATATCTGTGTGTATCTATGGTTTTATCCTTGAATAACTCTAGTTTTCAAACAACAACATGAACAAGTAATTTAAATTTTCATATGAAAATCATTAAGTTAACCAACATCTTTACCGCCCTTTTGACAATACTTACTGTGCATAACTCTCAGTGGTGAGAAAATGACCAGCAAAACTTCTGTAAAAATGCTAACTTGCAATCGTCAACACCAATACGGATCCTTGCCTTGCTACCACCCGAAAGCCTTGAGCAATTGTTAACGCGAACCCAAGCCATTGCAGGTCTGACCCTCGCAGAGTTAGCGGCCCAACTTGAGGTCAAGCTACCGGCTGATTTAAAGCGGGATAAAGGTACTGTGGGTCAGCTGATTGAAGCTGCACTTGGTGCCTGCGCCGGCTCTAAGGCAGAACCTGATTTTCCACACCTTGGTGTCGAACTCAAAACCCTCCCTATTGATCGTCATGGCAAGCCGCTTGAAAGTACTTATGTTTGTGTCGCTCCGCTGACCGGAACTGTACTTGAAACATTTGCCGGATCTTGGGTTTGCCGTAAATTACAGCAAGTGCTGTGGGTGCCCATCTTCGCCGAGCGCGAAATCCCGCTTGCAGAACGGATCATTGGTCACGGTTTTATTTGGAGACCGACACCATCGCAATATCAAGCCTTGCAGCAAGATTGGGAAGAGCTAATGGAGCAGATAAGTTTGGGTGGTTTGGATCAGATCCGTGGTGCTCATGGTAAATACTTGCAGCTTAGGCCCAAAGCAGCGAACAGCAAGGCCTTAACTACCGGTATTGGTAGCCAAGGTGAAACAGTGCAAACACTACCGCGCGGGTTTTACCTGAAAACCAGTTTCACCAGCGCGGTATTAGCAGAGCAATTCAAGCTAGCCTAATTGGCTATTGTTGATACTTATCAAGGATTTGTTGGTAATTACCATTTTTCACTATCGCTGTTAACGCATCATTAAATGCGCTGACTTGCTGTGCAGTGACCGATTTTTTGCTAAACATCACAAACACATCACCGCTATTCAGTTCGATTGAATGCCGTCCAATTTGTTGCTCTAATCCTTTACGTCTTAACATTGAACGAGCGACAAAACTATCTTCAATCATTCCGTCGATTTCCTCATCCAACAACCGAGCGATATTCAGTTCACTTAACGACGCTTCAACGAATTGCGCTTTGAATTTTTCATCAGCCAATAAAGTTGCAAAGTCAGCACCATAATAGTACTCACTGACAATACCGACTTTTTTTCCTGCCGCCAAAAACTCATCTAGGGTCGTTTGCGGTAAGGACGCTGAAGCCGCGGTGCGTACAAACATGACAAATTGCTCTTTGCGATAAGGTTTTGAAAAGTATGCAAACTCTTCACGAGCCGGCGTCACCGAAGCGCCCAGTAACAAATCTACTTCGCCAGCTTTGAGTTGCGACATTAAATCAACCCAAGTGCCTTGTTTCATATCAAGTTGGCATCCCATTTCATGGGCGACGGCTTGCATCAGTTCAACGTCAAGACCACTGGCTTTATTATCGAGCCCCATAAACTGATACGGTTCCCAGGCTTCAAAGCCAAGCCGCAAAGTACAATTAGTGTCAGGCGAAGCATTGGCTTGTGGCTCATTTGCTGGTGGAGTTGTGGCGGCAGTTTCGGCCGGAGCTGTACTAGCTTGAGCGGCAGCAGCTGGCGTGGTGTTGGATGAGTCGGACTTGGGGTTACAGGCTGTCAGGCAAAAAATTGTCAAAAACCATAAGATCGTTGTTTTCATCGGCGGCCTCAATATAGTTGTCTATCCAAGCCAAGCTTAGTGCAAAAAGCAACCTTTGCCGAACAGCAATGAAACTTCCCGATTTTGCTACCAATGCGACGGCGCAGTGGTCAAAGCCACCGTACCGCCGCCCAGAGTTTTAAGCGAACACAGTCACAGTTTGCCGGCTAATAGCCACTAATTGACCGGCAGCATCAATAAATCTGGCCTCAATATGGCTGTAGCCTTCGTGAGCTGCGTCAATTTGCGCTTGATAATACCACCAGTCCGTTGCAGCAAAGGCGAAGTCCGATGTTAAAAACTCAAGACTCCAAGTTAACGAACTCGCCGGTGCAGGCGCACTAAGCCAACTTAATGTCGCCGGTGGCCAAGCATCAATCAGCGCAATGACAGCTTCAACGCTGCATGGCGCAGCGGTTGCAGGTCCATTAAAGCGGTTCCGACCACTCATTTTCACCGCGGCATTGCCGGAAAAAGGAAAGCCGCCGGCCGTTAACTCATAATCAAAATGGCGAGTGAACTCAGGCACAGGACCTTGTTTTGGGAGTTGCGCTAACACCGGTGCCGAGAGATCAATTAACTCGGCTTGATGCTCGACAGTCGATGGCCGAGCTGCGCCAAAACTTGCAAGCATGACCAGTGCCAGCTGATCTTGCTGATAAATTCGAACTTCGGCGTGTTGCACCGATTTACCAACTCGTAAAATCTCACGCTTAAGTAACGCCGGACCTGGCGCAATCGGCGCGATGAATGATACCGCCAGTGAACGCACTTTTGCCGCATCGCCTAGCAAGGATTTTAAATAACCAAAAGCGATTGCCGCGGCCATGCCACCAAACAATGCTCTTCCCTGCCCCCAATCAGCTGGGATTTCAAATTCACACTGGTCGCGAGTCTCAGCATTCAGTGGTGCTAATACCTGTTGAAATTCCATAGCAACTCCATTCTTTTATCAACCAATCACTTAGCTTGGCAGCGAGTGACGTAAAATCCGACGCAAAACCGTTAAATACTGGCCAGCGAAAGTGCCTGTATTGTAGGGGATCCCATGAAGTTTGGCGATCTGCTGCACTTTTACCGCGATTGCCGGATAACGCCATGCGGGTAAATCTGGGAACAGGTGGTGCTCGATTTGACAACTTAAATGACCGGTTAAGATATGCAACCAACGCGGCCCGGTAAAATTAGATGAGCCGAGCATTTGTCGATAAAACCACTGGCCACGACTTTCATTTTGGCAATCTTCCGCCTTAAAGGTATAAATTTGCTCGGTAAAATGACCACAGAAAATTACGGTTGCGGTCCACCAATTCCGAATTAGATTGGCGAGCAAGTTTCCAAGCAATACCCAGCCAAATACAGGCCAACACAATAATGGAAAAAACACATAGTCTTTTGCTAACTGCTTAAGGCCTTTGCCAAAAAAAGCACGTTTTAACTCCTGATCAGTAACTTGGCTATGTCTATCCGACTTTTTTCGACCAAAAAATACCCGTTGCCCCGCCAATTCATGATAAGAAACCCCCCATTGAAACAAAGTGCTTAGCATAAAATAGGTGACAACTTGCCAGAGGTTGCGCAGGCGCCACCGAAAATCATTGCTTAAACGCAGGAGGCCATAACCAAAATCTCGGTCTTGGCCAATAATATTGGTATAGGTGTGATGTTCAAAATTATGCGTTCGCTGCCAGGATTTCGCATCACACGCGATATCCCATTCAAATTGTTGCGAGTTAAGATAACGATGCTGCAGGAAATCATATTGCCCATGTAACACATTATGGCCAATTTCCATGTTGTCGATAATTTTGGCTAAGGCCAATAACAACACAGCAGGCACTAAAAACCAAGCAGACCAAAAACAGCCGAGCATCAGCAGTCTGCCGCTGATAGCAAAAAACCGCTGCCATTGCACAAGTTTCAACAAATAATTGGCATCAGCAACGCCTAACGTCGCTTTTTCTTGCTGTACCAATGCTGTCAGATCCGCCTCAAGTTGTTGTGCTGTGGCTTCAGGTAATAACGGGGTAGTTGATGTGGTAATTTTCATAGTAAATCCAAGTTATAACCGAATATCGACCGAAGTTACAGCCTCACTAATGCACAACTGGATTGGTTCTGCACCCGCGCCAGATAATTCTCCGGTCAGCAAGTTTTTGACCTGACCTTGCAATTTTTGGCACTGACACTGCTGACAAATACCCCTGCGGCAACCATAGCGTGGATTGAATCCGGCTTGTTCTGCCAACTGCAACAAACTGCCATTTCCCGCAATTTTTTGCTGTGCGTTCTGGCGATGAAAAGTGACTGTTTGCTCCGAGGAATTGCTCGTAACGCCACCAAATGATTCGTCAGTCACATGGTGCGCGACCTGTTGCAACGCAGGTTTGAAGTAGCTAACCATCGCAGTCGGGCCACAGAGATAAAAATCAGTCTCAGCAGGAGACTCCACCTGTTTTAGGATGTCTTCGACAGTCAATCGTGGGGATTGCTCAGTGTTATGCACAATAAATTTAAAATGCGGAAACTGCGCAGCCAAGGAGCGAAAATCCTCGTTAAAGACGCCATCACCGCGATAGCTGTAAATCAAGGTAATAGGTTGCGTCATCCGCGAAATGGATAAAAGCATGGCGCGAATTGGCGTAATTCCGGAACCCGCCGCAATAAGACACAAAGGCCTTTGCTGCTTTAGGACAAAATCACCTTGCGCCTTTGAAAGATAAAGCCATGAACCCAGCAATACAGAACGGTCCAGCCACCGACTTAGCTGGCCATTTGCCACTAATTTAATCGCCAATTCCAGCGTGCCATTTTGCTGAAACTCTTGTAGAGACGAGCAAATACTAAAGGTTCTTTGTACGCGGACCCCATTAATTTCACTCGATAATTCAACGTGCTGGCCAGGAATAAAACCTTTAAACCCTGCATCTGGCTTGATGGTTAACCACACATAACCGGCTTGCCGTTTAATTTTCAGAACTTTTGCCGCAGTAATACCCGCGCGGTAATGCGGCAACATTAACCGGATCAGGGGTTCGAAGTAACTTCGAACCGAAGGTTGCACCAGCATACTCTCGGTAAATTGGCGGGAAAGCACAGACTTCATCAAAACACTCTAGATAACAATTTCAGCGCACATTTGTACTCTAAAAATTAATTAGAGTCTATACTCTTAAAATGCAAATTTTTTAAAACACTGATTTAAATCACATTATTTAAATATAAAAATACAATTAATCAGTACACATGTTCATAAATACGGCGTACACGCGTGCGCAACATCAAGCATTAACCAATGCTACAGTCATCTCTCAATGATGTCTGAGGAGAAATAATCGTCGATCTTTTTGCGGGATACTTGAGGGATAAAACAGCGTTACTTCGCCGGTAGGTAAACAGGCAACGAAGTAGAAAATTCAGCTAGTTGAATCGGTTACCGATTCATTCGTTGAAAGTTCATCAACTGATTGTCAGCAATCAGTTGATGAACAAAACTTAACAAGCGCTGGCGAAGTGTGGTCTACCACAAAGGCATTCGCCGCAGCTGGTTAGTTAAGCGCAGCTATCGCTTGCTCATATGAAGGTTCGTCAGCAGTTTCAGCAACTTGTTCAGTGAACAAAACTTTACCATCAGTGCCAACAACAACCACGGCGCGCGACAATAAGCCAGCCAGAGGTCCATTTGCAAAACTAACGCCGTAATCAGCACCGAACGCACTTCTGAAGGTTGAACCATTCATTACTGACTCAAGGCCTTCTGCACCGCAAAAACGTGCTTGCGCAAAAGGTAAATCTGCAGAAATACACAGCACTTTAGTATTTTCCAAGCTGCTCAATGCTTGATTGAATTTACGTACAGAGGTCGCACAAGTTGGCGTGTCTACGCTTGGGAAAATGTTTAACACCAAACGACTTCCTGCAAAATCCGCTAACTTTACATCGGCCAAACCTGCGCCGGTCACAGTAAAATCCGGGGCTTGGCTACCAACCGCTGGCAGTTCGCCAACTGTTTGAAATGGATTACCTTTAAGCGTTACTGTTGCCATGTTATTACTCCTTTGAGTTCGAAAAGTCGTGTGGGGATATCAAGTTCGGCCAGCAGAAAATTGCTGCCCGTTGGATATGGTTACGAAAAATCAGATTTCAATAATTGCCACCAAAACCTTTTTTCGGCTTTGTTGGTTTTTGCTGGCGTAGTACATCGATTTGAAAAACTATTTCGCCGCTGCTAGGTATAGCAAGTTGCGCGATAGCCGGATCACTTTGCTGCCATGGATGCCAGAGTTTTACCTGATATTGCCCTGCAGGAACATCAAGCAAGTTAGCAATACCCGCGTTATTTGACACGGCTAAAAATGGACTATCGCCTACATAAACATAAGCTTGCATGTAATCATGAATATTGCACCCGAGTGCAACAACCCCTGCTTTCTCAAAACGAATGGGGGCTTCAGGTTTGCCAGCGTACAACTTTAATTCAAAGACCTTAGCAGGAGAAAACGAGTAGACATGGTGGCGGGTTTTGTCTTGGTTGGGGAATTCAATAGCACTGCCTTTTTGCACTGCGGTGACAAAAGGCACAAAAGTTAAGTCTTTCTGCGCAACACTTAATGTCGTTAGACGATCCGGCTGAGCGCTGGCACTAATCAGCTCCACCACTGCATCTTCTAGCGGTTGACCGTCCTGGCCTTGGATTTTTATCTCAATTGCTTGGACTGACGCCGCAAACAAAAAACATAGTAAGACCAATTTGTGCGAAGATTCTTTTAACATCAACAGTGTTCCTGTGAGTAATTATCAACTAGATTACTACATAGCCAACCACAACGTTAGCCAATTATGCAAGGAGCCTCAATGAATACTTGGGCCGGTCTGGGGCTTTGTTTAGCAAGTTTCCAATTGGTGGCCGTCGAAATTACCCCTTGGCTGCAAATTGCGGCCAAAGGCGAAGCGGGCTATACCACAGTGCGTCAACAACCCAATAGCTTGCGCCCTTGGTGGCAAGAAGGCACCGGTCAACTCGCTACCGCGCACTCCGGTTGGATGATCGGTCCGCAACTAGCGAGCATTCATATCACGCCGGATAGCGATTTCTCTGCGACAGTTAATGGCCAATGGCAACAAATCCCGGATCATGCCTTCGGACTTACCGAATATTGGTTAAATTACGCGCCATTACCCATTTCCGGCTATCGGCTGCGTGCACGTGCCGGCTGGTTCTATCCGGCAATGTCTTTAGAAAATAGCGATGTCGCTTGGAGTTCGCCCTATAGCAGCAGCTTTTCTGCAATTAATAGTTGGATTGGTGAAGAACTGCGCAGCCAGGGTTTGGAGCTTAGCCTAAGTCGACCGGGGAACGCCTTTAATTCCGCGAATAGTTTTACTGCAGTTGCCGGTGGCTTTCGCGGTAATGATCCCATTGGCACGCTGATTAGTTGGCGGGGCTTTGCCATTCATGCCAATCAAACCAATTTAAATCGTGACATTGAATTTGCATACTACCCAAGTCTAATGGTTCCACCACTGAACTGGCAGCCGAATTGGGTTAAACCTTTTGTCGAAATTGATGACCGCATCGGCTATTACCTAGGTTTACATTGGCTATGGCAACAACAAACTGAACTGCGCTTTTATTTTTACGACAATAACGCCGACCCATTGGCATTTGCCGAAGAGCAATATGCTTGGCACACAAAATTTTCCCATTTGGCCTGGCATCAACAGCTTAATGAGCGTTGGCAACTAGTGGCGCAGTGGATGAATGGCAACACAGAAATGGGACCAAGTGCTGTTAATATGGACTTTAACCTATGGTTTTTATTGGCAAATTATCAACTTGATGATTGGCAATTTAGCGCCCGTTTTGACCATTGGCAGCAAATGGACCGAGATACTACCCCGCTTGATGACAACAATGGCAAGGGGGAAGGTTTGACCGCCAGTGTCCAATATCAATGGACCCCTGAAATCAGTGTGCAGCTTGAATGGGTGTTGATCGATACTTCACAACAATCAAGAGGCCAATGGCAGCATTGGCCAATCGATCGTAAGTTTGGTCAGAGCAGTTTGTTACTTGTCTGGCGCTTGCCGGAATAACAAATTACCCGCTAAACGCGAGCCAAATGCCAACGCCAAACATCAGACTCCCAGCAATACGGTTAAGCAGTCGGACGTTTTTTTCTTCAGAAAATAACATTCGTAACGCTTTACCGCCGCTGGCATACAACAGCATTGAGGCAAATTCCAACAACAAAATGATGCTGAGCAACACGAATAGTTGCGGCCAAAACGCCAGTTTACTATCGATAAATGGCGGTAATAACGCCATATGAAATGCCCACCCCTTAGGGTTAGACACTGCAGTAATAAAGCCCTGACTAAACAACTGCAGCGCTGAAACTTGACGAACTTCGCCGGCTTCCGGGATCGCTAACTTCCCTTTGGATTGCCACATTTGCACGCCAACATAAACTAAATAGGCGCCGCCAAGCCATTTTAAACCAACTAAAAGCCAAGGCATGCTTGTCACCAACGCGGCAACCCCAAGCACTGCCGACGCGGCAACCAAAGCAACCCCTAATAATTCGCCCCACATCATCCATAAGGTTCGACGCACGCCCAAACTGATGCCAAGTGTCATCGCGAGGGTCATACAAAGCCCCGGAGTTATAGAAACAAATAAAAATGTCGGCACAAAAGCCGACATCAAAGCCAGATTAATCATGCAACTCTCAAGTCAACGCTATTCTTTTGCAACTTTAGGCTGTGGCGGTCCAAACAACAAGCGCAATTTCGCTGAAAAACCAGTGGTTTGCGGCCATTGTTCGAGCATTCTTCGCCATTCATAAAATGTGATGGTTAGCGGATGTACAGATTCAAAATCATCGGTAATGCCAAAACGACATGGTTCGGCTGCATCTTCAGGTTCAAAGGTGCCAAACATTCGGTCCCAAATCACCAAAACGCCGGCAAAGTTTTTATCGATATACCGTGGATTACAGGCATGGTGTACCCGATGCCAGCTTGGTGTATTCAACAAATATCCGGCCCACCCCCAATGTTTCCACCAACGGGTATGCACAAAAAATTGAAATCCTAAATTAATGGCCACTACAGAAATCACCAATTTCACGTCAAAGCCAAGCAAGATTAGCGGCGTCCAGAATAGCCACATTCCGCTAATTGGATAGGTCAAACTTTGCCGAAATGCTGTGCTGAAATTCATCAGCCGCGAGCTATGATGAGTCACATGGGATGCCCATAACCAACGAACTTGGTGCGAAGCACGATGGAACCAATAGTATAAAAAATCCTGAAGTACAAATAAGAGCAATAAATTCAGATAATTAAACTCAATCTGCCAAAGTGCGTATTGGCTTAGCCACAAAAACAACGGCATCAACAACAACAGCGAAACCGCTTCGCCAAATTGATGCATCGCCGACAATACAAAATTAGCGATACTATCTCGCCAGTGATAAACCGCGGGTTGTTGTTTGCGAGTTTGCCACCATTCAAAAGCGACAAAGGCAAAAAAAATCGGACTAAGTATTATCAATACATACTCAGCAGGGATCATAAAACACCTCGTTATTCTGATTATTTTGGGAGTTTTCAAGTTTTTACTCTAACAAATCTGCCACAAAAATTCCGTAAATATTTCATGGTTATTGCACCTTCGCTGCTCTTAACAGTCGCTAAACTGCACCAAAACGGTAACTCCTAGAATTCAGTTAATTTTACGCAGTTAATAATCAATAGCTTAAGACAAAACCACGACTGGAACATTGTTTGCTTTGATTCACTTGAGGTACAAGCTAAGGAGTCGTTACATGCTAGAACTGATGCTGAGAAATCATCCACAACGCGACATGGCAGAAAAGGAATTACAGCAGCGTTTTTTTCCGGCTCTGACCGCGCCCTGCTCGATTTGTCATTTTATGCTCACAGTAAACGCAGCCTCTCGAGATGCTGAATTTACCGCCCTTTCGCAACTGGCGGTCGAACAGAATGTCCAATTTTTAGAGTCGGACACTGATTTGACGCTGTGTTTCCAAGAGCTTTCGCTGCGCTACGAGCGGCATTCCGAGTTTTCTACCTACAGTTTTATTCGCCAAGGCGTTGCCACAGAATTTAGTGAGCCACAGCATTTTTTACCCTTTGCTGATTTTTTCCAAAAAATACCTGGGCAATTATTTCGGGTGGTACAGCTCAATATTTTAAAGCCATCAGGGGCAGAGCCTGATCATAATTCACAATGGCAGCGTTATTTTGCTAGTGAGCATTGTATTTCAAGCCTGGTTGCCCACCAACAAGCGCAAGTTTGGACTGACTTTCGCAAGCATCCAGAGGGCGGCGGACGTATGTTACTCATCGATTTTGGCTTAAGCCCAAGTGCGCTGGCTCGTGTTGTGCAGCAGCTATTTGATTTAGGAAACTATCGAAAACTAAGTTTGTTGAGTTGGCCATTAGTTCGACAAAGCTTGTCGCGCTTGCATCAATTAGAGCAGCAGCTATCTGATGTCACACAGCGGATCGAACAACAACAAGGCTCAGACGAGCAATTACTGCGAGAAATCAGTCAGATGACGGCACAAACTGAACATTTGATTGCGAATAATAGTGCGCGAATTGAAGCCAGCGCCGCCTACTACCAACTCACGTTAGATCGTTTAAAAAGCCTTAGAGAAACTGCGGTAGATGGCATGATGTCTTTGCAGGACTTTTCAGAGCGGCGATTAACCCCAGCCTTTCGCACAGCGCAATCGGTGCTGAGTCGACAATTGAGTCTATCCAATCGTTTAGGGCGCTCCACTGAACTGCTTCGAACTCGGATCAATCTGCAACTTGAGCGGCAAAACACCGAGTTACTCGCGTCTATGGAGCAACGCGCGCGTTTGCAATTAAGTTTACAGACTGCGGTAGAGCGATTATCGGTAGTCGCGCTTAGTTACTATGCGGTGCAACTAGTTGATAAAGCTTTATATTCTATTCATGGATGGTTTGAAAAATTTCCGCTGCAGCTGATGCAAACCTTAAGTTTGCCGGCAGTAATTTTATTGGTTGCCTGGTTATTATATCGATTGCGACGCGCTCATCAGCATTAATGAGTGCAATCAAAGGTGTGGATTTAACAAAATTTAACGCAGAAAAAAGCGCATGGTGATCACCATGCGCTTTTTAGCATTGCGTTAGTAAACTCATGCTTAGCGTTTGTCACCAAAACTCAGATCACCCGCATCTCCCAGACCTGGCACTATATAGTCATCAGCGTTTAAATGATCGTCCACAGCGCCAATCCACAGGTTTACATCTTCACCAAGTTGCTGTTGAATGAAGCGGATGCCTTCTGGTGCCGCAATCGCTGCAGCAATATGTAAACTGCGCACAGCACCCTGTTGTTCAAGCAAACGCCACACTTTCACCAAAGATGAGCCGGTCGCCAGCATCGGGTCAATCAGAATCACATCACGGCCAGCGATATCCGGAGTTGCGCTATACCCCAAGAAAATATCCTGTGTACCTGACGGCGTTAGCTCTTGTCGATAAGCGCCAATAAAACCGCTATCAGCCTGTTCAAACATATCAGAAAACCCTTGATAAAAAGGGAGACCAGCCCGCATGACACACACTAACACTGGTTGTTGCTCAAGATCCGCGACCTTGGCTTGACCTAAACCGGTTTGTAGGGGAAAACTGACATAAGTCAGTGACTTGGATAATTCATAAGCCAACAATTGGCCAAGTCTTTGTAAATTATGACGAAACCGTAATCTATCAAGTTGAATGTCAGGGTCGCGTAATTGCGCCAAAATGCCCTGAGCGACTGATAATTCCTGTTTTAACTCAAAAATAGCCATGCAACTCTCCGATGTTGCCGTTCTCGGCAACTTGAAAATACTTCAAACGGACCAAATAACAGCATTCTCTGTCATTCTCCGGCAACCGATACATGCTAGCTGATTTTTTTCGACAACACAGCTCTACCTTGTTGATTTTCCTGATTGCGATGCTTTGTATCGCGATGGTGTTCTGGCCGCAATTTCAAAGAAAATTGCGAGAAAAGCAATCGCTTGCGACGCCCTTCCCTGCGACTTGGCGGAAAATACTGCGAGAGCATTGGCCAATCTATCGCCGACTGCCTGCAGATCTGCAGTTGCGATTGAAAAAACACATTCAGTTATTTTTATTAGAAAAACAGTTTATCGGCTGCGATGGTTTAGCGGTCAATGATGAAATGAGGGTATTAGTTGCTGCCCAGGCATGTTTACTTACCTTACAAAGGCCGCTGCCGCATTATCCGGATTTGTCGACTATCCTATTGTATCCACAAGCTTTTAATGTCGAATCCAAGCAGCAGGTTGCAGATATTGTCACCGAACAAACACAAACTCGGTTGGGCGAATCTTGGCAGCACGGACAAGTGGTATTGTCTTGGCCACATTCTAAAGCTGGCGCCGCCAATGCCGAAGATGGTCATAATTTGGTTTTGCACGAATTTGCGCATCAGCTCGACCAACAAACTGGACAAGCTAACGGCGCCCCAGATCTCGGCAGCGTGGCACGTTATCAGCAATGGAGCCAACAGTTTTCAAACGCTTTTTCAGAGCTGCAGCAACAATTGAGCCGTCAGCAAGCCACTTTTTTAGATCCTTATGCAGCGACAAATCCTGCCGAGTTTTTTGCCGTGGCAACCGAAGCGTTTTTTGAACAACCTGCTGATTTTCAAGTGGTATACCCCCGTTTATATCCGTTAATGCGAGATTTCTATCAATTAGACCCGCTGAGTTGGCAACGGCATTAACTGCATTTATTAAAGTTCAGAATTGATTCAGCTAAAATTGACCAAGCTGTAAATGCGATGACGCACTCCAGTGAGGTTCCAAATGAACTTTAAATTTTTAGTCACTACAGTATTTACCGTAACCTTAGGTTTAGGCGTAAATTCAACAGCCGCAGCCGCTGATGTCAGCGTACAAATTCACGGACAAATATTACCCGGAGTTTATGGCCAAGTTGAGTTTGCCGAGCCAGTCGACCGTTATGAGAGATCTGGTCGCTATTATGTTGAGTCGGCGCCTGTTGTGTATCTCGAAGTCCCACACTCGCATCGTCGGCATTGGCGCAAACATTGTCATAATTACCGGGCATGTCAGCAAAGAGTCTATTTCGTCGACCCAAGACCGGTAGAATATCGAGAATATCATCGTGACCGTCACGGTCATCATCATGGCCACCGAGGCCATCATTAATTGCTCGAGCAACTCAGCAATTCTTTTTGTATAATGCAGCCCTTTTAATAATGAAGGGCTGCATTAAATGATTATTGCCAACGACAGCGTTGTACAACTCCACTACCGTTTAAGTGACGAGAACGGCTTGATCGAAGACTCAAGTAATGGCGAGCCGTTATTGTATCTGCACGGTCACCAAAACATGCTGCCAGCGATTGAAGCGGCGCTGACCGGTAAAACCGTCGGTGACGATATCGAACTGGTGGTTGCACCGAAAGATGGTTATGGCGAACGCGACGAAAATGCGGTGCATAGCGTGCAAGTTAAACACCTAAAAGGTGCAAAAAAATGGGCTCCGGGCATGACCGCAGTGATCGAAACTGAACACGGCCCACGCCAAGTGAAAATTGTTAAAGTGGGTATGTTTAAGGCTGAGGTTGATGTCAATCACCCGCTCGCTGGAAAAACGCTGACGTTTAACCTGAAAGTGGTCGATGTTCGTGCGGGAACCAGCGAAGAGATCGCCCATGGTCACGCACATGGTGTTGGCGGCCACCACCATCATTAATCAGTAAAAAGGCCGTCTTTTGTGTCGGCCTGATGACAACAGATGACGCAATAGGATAATTGCTGCTAGGATTTGATTACTAGCCATTTTATTGTGTTGTCTGATGAAAGTTTACCTATTGATTGCATTTGTAATTCTGTGTTGCTTCGGCGCATGGTTGATAAGCATTGAGCCGACAAATCAACCAATCATTAGTGCCCCCACGACAATTCCTGCAGTGACCCCGGATGAAACCATAGTCGCCAGCCAACTTGGCCGTAATCAATTACTTAAAATCCAATGGGGCGTAACGCCTGAGGCGCCATTCCATATTGCGCAGGGCCCTGACCAAGGCAATGGTTTTTGCGATGTCTTGCTGCAAAGGCTCGCGGTATATCTTCCCGATGTTCGCCAAGAAAGATTAGTGGATACTCATGCCAATATTCGGCTACGGATGCAGCAGCACCAACAGGTTTGTTTTCCTTGCACGCTGTATAAACCTGATAGCGCGGCTACCCAACAACGAATTTATAGTGAGCCGACCCATTTTTATCGACCGCATGGAGTCGTTGTGCGAAAAAACGCAGCGACAGCTTTTATCGAACAATTTGGCAATCCAGTCAATTTAGTAAAACTACTCAACAGTGAATATCGATATTCGTTCGCTACCGCCCGCAAATTTGGCGATTTGCAAACGGTGATCGAGCAGCATCCGAAGAACTACATCGCAATACCACAGGCTAAAAATACCCAAGATATTTTGCGTCTCGTCGACCAATCGGTTCTGGATTTTAGTATTGATTATCAAAGCGCACTGACGTACTACAATCGCAGCGAACAACATCAACTGGTGTTCTTGCCCATCAGCGGTCAACCCGAATTGCTGGCTGGCGCGATTAGTTGCCCAGATACCAACTGGGGACAACTGGCAATTCTGCGCATTAATAAAGTGGTTGAGAAACTGAGGCAAGACCCACAATTACTGGAAAGCTTACGTTTTTGGCAAGGTTCTAACTTGCCACGCTATCAACCAACACCTTTCATCGACCAAGCGCGATGACAAATGGCCTAACTCGGTAAAATTCAGCTGCAAAACCAACACAATCCGGTTAAAATTGCCGCCTCATGTGATCAGTCATCCAAATGGAATTTCAGTTGTCAGCGCCCTCACCGTTAGAAAACATGCACTTTGATAATGTACGCGAGCAGCAGCCTATCGCAATTGTTGAAGCGAAAGCAGCTCGAGCGCCACGACGTAGTCTGATCCCCGCTTTATTGTTGTTAGTCGTCGCGTCGACTGGTGTGTTAGTGGCTTACGAAATGCACACTGCACATTACAGCGCTAAACACATTACCGAATACGCGAAGACATTAACCTATCAGCTGCAAGCGGCGCCGGCGCAAAAGGTGGTTTACCCTGAATCAGGTCCGTTTGACGAAAGACATGGCTATACAAAACTGCCAACTTTGCTACCAAGGTTATTAGAGCGCGGTTTTAAAATCACCGCACAAGCAGAGTTCTCCCCTGCGCTTAACCAATATGCACAACAGGGCTTTTTCCCGCCATATCGGGAAAAAGTGCAATCAGGATTATTTCTAGCTGACTGTCGCAATGAAACAATTTTTGATTTTAACTATCCACAACGGGTTTACACCGAGCCTCGCACCATCCCGCCTGTGGTGGCGCAAAGTCTGTTATTTATTGAAAACCGTAATTTATTGAAAATCCCGGCTCAGGCAAACCCAGTCATGGATTGGCCACGTTTTGTCATGGCAGCCCTTAGCCAAGTAGGTAAAGTGCTCTCTGTGGGAGGTCAATCGGCGGGTGGCAGTACCCTGGCCACCCAGATCGAAAAATTTCGTCACTCTCCGCTTGGCCTAACCCAAAACTTTAAAGACAAAGCGATCCAAATCGTCTCAGGCTCGGTGCGGGTGTATCAGCACGGCACTAATACCATGGCCATGCGAACTCGGATTGTGCAAGATTACTTAAATACGGTACCGCTGTCTTCAGCGCCGGGGCATGGGGAAGTGCATGGGGTTGGTGACGCCATGTGGGCTTGGTTTGGTTCAGATTTTGCTCGGGCTAATGCTTTGTTAAGTGCCGAGGCAACTGCAGAGACCAGCACTGAGCGCGCCCAATACTTTCGGCAATTTCTTTCACTGATGATTGCGCAGCGTCGTCCATCCTACTATCTAATTCAAGGTCATGATGACTTAGAAGAACTGACTAATAGCCATATTCGCCTACTTGCCCGTGCCGGTATCATCGACGCAGGTCTTCGAGATGAAGCGCTTAAACAAACGCTGACTTTTCGCACTGAAAAACCAAACAATCAAAAAACCGAATTGGAAAGTCGCAAAGGAATTAATGCGGCGCGACTACGACTCGGTAATTTGTTAAATCAACCGATGTACGATTTGGACCGGTTGGATTTGAATGCTCACAGCACACTACACAGTGACGTACAACAAAAAGTATCAGCCTATTTACGCAGCTTGGCAGATCCAACTGTGGCCGGTAAATACGGCTTACTTGGTGAGCGTTTACTATCTGCCAGCGGCACTGATGATGTGCTGTACAGCTTTACCTTGTTTGAGAAAACTGCTGATGGCAACCGCGTCCGCGTGCAAACCGATAGTACCGATCAGCCTTTCGATTTAAACGAACACAGCAAATTGGAATTAGGTTCAACAGCAAAATTGCGTGTTCTTACCACCTATTTAGAAATAATTGCCGAACTTCACCAAAGCTTTGCTGATGAATTGCCTGACAATTTATTAAATATGGATATTGCCCCAGGTGATAACCTGACTCGTTGGGCGGCAAATTACATGGCTACCACCACAGATCGCAGTCTGCCGAGTATGCTAGAAGCGGCGCTAGAACGCACCTATTCAGCCTCGCCGACCGAGCGTTTCTTCACCGGTGGTGGCTTGCAAGTGTTTAATAATTTCGACTCCAAAGAAGACAGCAAAGTCCCAACGATCCGCGAATCCCTACAAAACTCGACCAACTTATCTTTTGTGCGGTTGTTCAGAGATGTCGTGACCTACGCCAGCAGCTATCAAACCAGCGGCAGTGCTAGTTTGCTGCAGTTAAGCGATTCAGATCCTAAACGGGAAGAAGTATTGCGCCGATTTGTAGATAAAGAAGGGACTGAATTTTTAAGAAAGTTCTGGAAAAAGTATCAACAAAAACCAGCCGAAGAACGCTTAGAAGTCTTCTTTGATGGCTTAAAACAAACCTCGGATCGATTAGCTGCAGTGCATCGTTATTTGCTGCCAGAAGCGACATTAGAGCAATTTTCTAACTTCTTAAAAACCAAATTGCCAGACGATAAAGAACTAACGTCGAAAAAACTGCAGGCATTGTACGCGCAATATGGGCCAGGGAAATTTAGTCTGCCAGATCAAGGTTATATCGCTAAAGTTCACCCATTAGAGTTATGGGTACTCAGCTACATAAATCAAAACCCATCCGCAAGTTTTAAAGATGCGGTGGACGCTAGCGCCGAACAACGTCAACAGGTCTACCGTTGGTTGTTTAGAACAAGTAACCGCGGCGCTCGGGATGCACGGATCCGCATCATGCTTGAAGTTGAAGCGTTTTTAGATATCCATCAGCGTTGGGTCAAGCTGGGTTATCCGTTCGATCATTTAGTTCCATCTCTTGGTACTGCGCTAGGCAGCTCTGGTGACCGCCCAGCAGCATTGGCAGAACTCATGGGGATCATCCAGAACGATGGGATGCGTTTACCAACTATCCGAATTGACAGTTTACATTTTGCCGCAAAAACACCCTATGAAGTTGCTTTGCAATACAACGCAAGCGCTGGCGAGAGAGTAATGCGGCCTGAAGTCGCGAGAGCACTGAAAAAAGCGCTTAGCCAAGTGGTTGAAGGTGGTTCGGCCCGTCGCTTGAACGGCAGTTTCAGCAAAAGCGATGGCTCACCGCTGAAAATTGGCGGAAAAACTGGAACTGGTGATAACAGAATGGCCACTCAAGTGGTTCGAGGTAAGGCTGTAGCATCGACCGCAGTGAACCGTACTGCGACTTTTGTATTCTATTTGGGCGATAACTACTTCGGTACATTGACAGCATTTGTTCCAGGAAAAGGCGCGGAAGATTTTAGTTTCACCTCAGCCTTGCCACTGCAAGTGTTAAAAGGAATGGCTCCTGTGCTGCAACCTTACGTGAAGTCAAACGCGCCGATGTGTGGTGTAAATAGGTAAATCCTACACCAGAATCACTCGCCTGGCGGGTGGATTAAACTCAATAGCAAAAACCGCCAAATTTCGGCGGTTTTTTATTTAGGCGAAGCGCTTAGACCATTCGCCATGGGGTAATCACTTCATCTAAGACGTAGTGCAAATTGCTACCGTCGTTCACTTCCAGCCGCAATTGGCATTGTCGTGCTAGGCGCTGTGCGGCTAGATTATGCTGATTTATCACACAAAATATTTGCCTGACGCCCAGTTGACGCTGAAGGTGAGCAAGGATTGCGGTCAACGCATGTCGTGCAATACCTCGACCTTGCGCTTTCTCAGTAAGCATGATGCCGAATTCACAGCGACTAGCGACTATATCAAGATTAAACACGGCAAAGAGTCCAAGCGCTTCGTTTGACTGCCGATCGGCAATCGCTAGATAGCATTTATCCGAACACAGTGTTTGATTTGCCATTTGCATTGCGGCAAAGCGCCTGTGGGCTTTTGGTGCGTTTAATGCCGGCGAGATAAACTGCTGGATCCGATCATTGGTGTAAAGTGAGCTTATCAACGCCTCATCGTGCGCTGCGATCAACCGAAATAACAACGGCGGACAGTCCAGCTCAACATCAGCGGTAGTCCAGCTAATATTTGCTGTCTGAGCTGCATTTACCGACACATCGGCGCAGGGTTTAGTCACCAGCTTGCTCGCTGAGCCGCTGCAAGGCCGCTAACATCGCAGAATTTGGCTGCAAGCAACGACTGGGAGGCAGTACCAAAGTGCTGCGTAAGGTTAGGTGCGCCAACGGCAGGGCTGACAGCGGGATCCATTCCATCCGAGGATCTTCAAATGGCATACTTGCTGCCTCATAAATAGCCACAAGATGATCACTTGGATAATCAGCACCGAGCAACTCCACTAACAATTGTAACTGCGCTTCACCAGTAGTGAATTGTGCATAGGTTTGCTCTCCAGCCAACGCAATTTGCCACAACACTAGATAAGCGGTAGGGTCTATTTTGCGCTGATAAAACATAAATTGGCTGGCTTCATAATACTGGCAACCAAATTTTCCGGGATCTATCCCTAAATCAGCATGTAAACAATCGGCGGCACTAATGCCCGGTTCCATTAGGGCAAAATAACCTTCCGCACGGGCCAATTCGATTGATTTATGGGGAGCATAGGCAAAAACCCCTGGATGACCATAAAAAGCGCCGACAACTTGCTTACCGGCCCTCACCTCGTGCAACATGAGGTCGATCATTTCCTGATATGTTTGGTGACGAGATTTGCCATCAGCATACAATGGCGCAAAGCTTTGCACATTGCTGTTTAGTTGCTTGAGCCACAATTCAGTGATTTCGTCAGTCACCGCCGCGAAGACGATATCGGCTTTTTGTAAATGACTTAGACTAATTGGCGATAAATGTGAACCTAACTTTATGCCGGTACCAACAATCACTAGGCTGCCGCGAAGCGCAGCGCTTTGCGATGTAGCGGTTTTCATTTAATCCTATCTCTCAATTTAATGTTAACGAGCCGAGCATAACCTAATTTTCTGAAATCTCTCAAACTAAACCTAGTTTTAATTCAATTGCCTTTAAGGCTTTGAGCAAAGTTTCGAATAAAGATACAACGCTGAAAAGTCATTGTTTTCACTTTCTATTTCATAAAAATTAAGTTAGTTTGTTATTGCTATATTGTATTCTCGACCAAGTGCTGAATGGAATAAATAGAAATAATGGTACTTGCGAAGATAGCTAAAACTCCCCCTAGTGTTTGTCACTTAATAGAAAATGGAGAAATCTTATGTCGAATATGCTGCAAATTCTTTTGCAACTTAGTACGAGCACAGTTGAACCGTCGCAGCGTCAAGCTTTAATCAAACAGCTCGCCAGCGCTCATCAATTGGACCAAGCAGCAACAGATGCTATGCTTGAAGGCGATTTACCAGCATTGTTAGCCAGCGCAGGCATGTCACGCCGTGGCTGTTTTATGATTGTTGCGCCAGATGAACCAAATGGTCCAGAGCAAGACGATACCCCGTCCGAAGAAGAAAAGGTAAATTTACACTAAAATGCAATTGTTCCGCTGGCAGCAAATTTTACTGTTGATGGTGACGTTTTACGTTGGCCAGGTGTTTGCTGCTGGCAAAATTGACGATTTATTGGAACAAGCTGACAAAGTCCGTAGCTCAGACCGAGTTAGCTTTAATCGGGTAATGACCGAACTTACCGCCAATAAATCGCAAATGAGCGCCGAACAATTTAACTTTCTTCAGTTATTAGAAGGCTATAAAGCAGGTATCGAAGGCAATTATAAAGACGCCGAGAGCCTGTTAAATCAACTTATTAATTCTGATGCTTTATTGGAAATCCGCTTTCGAGCCGCATTCACATTAGCCAATATTCAGAGCCTCAGTCGCAACTTTGTTCCGGCATTTACCAATTTAAATTTGGCTTTATCTTGGATTGATAAAATTAATAAGCCTGAGCTTCGTGTTCAAGTGCTGATTTCTGCAGCTTATACTTATAGTGAATCGGGCTTATTTGATGAGAGTCAAAGCTACATTGCCCAAGCGCGGCAAAATACGTTAACTGATCGTGATAGCTGTTTGCTGGGTTTGCTGTATCGGCAGAATATGCATGCCAAGAATGAAACTTATCGTGCTGAAGATGTGGTTGAAATAAAGGACGCTTGTAACAGAGCAAACGAACGTTTGGCTTTAGCCTTTATGACCGGTCTCGACGCTCAGCTCCTGGCCGACACTCAGCAGCATGCTGGCGCTTTGGTGTTGCTGCAAAATAACCTTGCCGCTGCAGAGCAATCAAAATATCCACGCCTAATTGCCGAATATTATCTTGGGCTTGCCAGAACCTCCTATGCGATTAAAGACAATGCTGCGGCAGTGATGTATCTGGATAATATCCACGCGATGAGTCAAAGCCTTGGTTTTAGCATGCCGTTAGTTCGCTCTTATGAATTGCAAACGCAAATCGCCGAAGAAGTAAATGACACTGTCCGCGCTTTAAAATTCCATAAACTATTTTTAAAAGCTGACCGCTCGTTGTTGGACAGCCGCTCCGAACAACAAATTGCCTATCATTTGGCCAAAGGCGAATTACTGAAAAAGAACCAGCAACTTGCACTGGTTCAAGAACAATTTAGAGTAGCCGAACTTGAAAATGAATTGAAAAACCAAGAGGCAGAGCATACTCGGTTGATAGTTGTCGTATTAGTGATGGTCAGTTTTGGCTTGGTTTATTTCGCTTATCGACTGTTCCGTCGCCATTTGTTTTATAAAAACGCTGCAGAAAACGATAACCTGACCCAAATAAGCAACAGATTTCATTTTGAATCGATGTTTAGCAAACAACTAAAACGCTGCAAGCAAACGCATAAGTCGATTGGTTTGATTGTGTTCGATCTTGATCACTTCAAAAAAATCAATGACACCTATGGCCATGAAGCTGGTGATAAAACACTACAAGCTGTCGTGCGGATCTGTAATCATTTTATCCGCAGCGAAGATGTGTTTGGTCGTGTAGGCGGTGAAGAGTTTGCAATCGCCCTGCCCGATTGCCAACCGGACAAAATTCTGATGTTGGCTGAAATCTGCCGTGATGCCATTGAACAATTGGATTGCAATAACATCGTGCCTGGCCTGAAAATCTCTGCAAGTTTTGGCGTGAGCGTCAGTCAAGTGAGCGGATACAGCCTTTCGGATCTCATGCGTAATGCCGATCAAGCGTTATATCTGGCGAAGCATAATGGCCGCAACAAAGTTGAATTTTATGACCGCAATGGCGCAGCGTCCGAACAATTGCAACCTACCAAACTCTTTGCCGCAGGCAATGGTACCCAAGATCAGCATTAACCCTTTGCGCTCGCCTCGCAACGCATAGCTTCGGATTTAAATAGCTTTGGATTTAAGTAACTGCGGATTTAAGTAGCTTTGGATTTAAGTAGCTACGGATTTGCACAGCATTGATTTTAATAGCGTTGCTTTGAGTTGCATTGCCTAGCAAAAATCGCGTAATTTAAAAAGACAGACTAACTCACAAAACCAACCGACTGAGCCAATAACCTAAGCACGGTTAGGCTAACCAAATAGGCGATCCGGCTAAACATAGTAGCGATGCCAATCAGGTGAACAAGCAATAGGGCTAACCAAATGGACTAGTCAAATGGACCAATCAAATGGACCAATAAAATGGAGCAATCCAAGTGGCTAACCAACAGGATCACTCCACAAAACTAACTAAGTAGGCTCATCGGGTAATTACGCAGAAATGACTGCAACTGCTCTTCATTCATAGGTTTAGCAAAGAAATAACCTTGGGCAAAATCACACTGATGCTCTTTAAGCACTTGCAGTTGAGCTCTGTTCTCGACCCCTTCGGCAACCACCGTCAGATCTAAAGCATGCACCATGGCAATGGTGGACGTGATTATTTGGAAATCAGCATCATTTTCCAACATCCCGAACACAAAAGACTTATCAATTTTGATGATATCAACCGGCATTTGTTTCAAGTAACTCAATGATGAGTAACCAGTACCGAAATCATCAATGGCAAAATGAAAACCCAATTCCTTAAGTTCATTCATCGATTGCAACGTCACCTCAAAGTCTTTAACCAAGGTCCGTTCAGTTAACTCCAATTCAAAATGCCGAGCACTGAGCTGAAACTCAGACAATAAATCGCGCAAAACCTTGCCAAGATTTGGATCTAAAAACTGGCTAGCCGATAAGTTAATCGCCAGCCGAATATCAGCAAAACCTTGCTGAATAATCATTTGCGCTAATTCAAAGCTGCGCCGAAAGACCCAATAGCCAAGCTCAATCATCTGCGATGAATTTTCCAGCATATCGATAAAATCATCAGGAGATACAATCCCACGCTGAGGATGTTGCCAACGCAACAGCGCCTCAAAACCACATAACTTGCCACTTGAAAGGGCGATCTGCGGCTGTAGCACTAAATTAAATTGTTTGAGTTGTATCGCTTCTTTAATTTCACTTTCTAACTGCAAGCGTTTCGATAGACGTTGGAACATTTGCAAATCGTAGTGATGGAAATCCGCCCCGCCCTGTTCCTTGGCGTCATACATTGCCATGTCCGCTTGTCGGATTAAATCGTCAGTGGTGCTGTCGGCATTGCTGGTTGTTGTCAGTCCGATACTGGTTGATACATAAAATTGCCGATCGGAAAGCTCAATTGGTAATTTAAAGCTGGCTAAAATTTTCCGCGCCACTTGTGCCGGATAATCTCCAGCTTCACCATCATTAAGAACAACGACAAATTCATCACCGCCAAACCGACACGCCATATCCGTTTGGCGAATACAAGCACGCAGTCGCCGAGCAGCTTCAATCAATAACTTATCGCCGTATGCATGACCTAAACTGTCATTAATTTTCTTGAAATCATCCAAGTCCAAAAAGAGCACGGCGACTTGTCCTTGTTTTCGGTCTAATGCGGCTAAACTTTTCTTTAATTGATATTGCAGCATATTGCGATTGGGCAACCCAGTCAGCAAATCGTACATCGCGATATTTTCCAGTTCGCGGGTATTTTGCTCAATTTGTTGATGCAGCTGTTCAAGTTCGGTGCTCAATTGATTGGCTGCGGCGCCAAGAACATCCAGCTCATCCCGGAAAATAAGTGGTTTAGTTTGACTACGTTCGCGAAATTCGGCGAACTGCTTTTGAGCTAACAAAGGTAAATGCTCGGCCAAAGTCAATAAGCGCCGACTCAGACGCAAGGTACTGAAATAAATCACTATTGCTAATAAACCAAAGCAAAAAATGGCAAAACCAACCATTTGAATTTTATAGGCTGCCTTGGTGTTGGCAAATTTATTGGTGTCGTCAATCAACGCCAGGTAATAACCTTGCCCGTTACTGAGTAGTGGTAAAAAGCTAATCAGATAATGTTGATTATCAATTTCTATTGGCAGGCCTCGCTCAATCGCCTGGCTCACTGTGGCTTCAGCCGGTAAGGCGGAAAAGACCGATGACATTCGGCTAGCATTTGATAAAGATAATAAGCGTAATTCCTTGGCGGGGCGCTGCAAATCACCATCGATCCGAACTATCGCGACATCGGAACCCACGCCTTGTTTAAGAGACGACAGCACATCCAACAAAGTCGTGCTCAGGGCAACTACCGCGATATCACCGGCCTGATTTTGTATCGGCACTAGTACTAATTTACTGCAATGGTCGGTACAGGTAATTTCGCTGTAAGGCTGAAGTTCTAACAATACTTGATTTACCGACTGGCGCACTCGTACCGGCAACTGACTACCACTGGCATATAACACTGCGCCTTTTTGATCAAATAACCAAAGTTGCTCAACATTTAAGTGCAGGGAAATAGTCTCAAAATGCTCTGCTAGTTCTTTAGAAAATTGCACAAAATCAGGCTGATCACGAATGCGCACCAAATCAGTAAAAGACTCGACCCAACTGCGCAATTGATTTTCCAGCAGCATATTTAAATGTTCAAACTGCTGTTGCCGAATTTGTAGTTGTTTCTCTTGTTGTAGCCGGAAATCCTGCTCCATTTTGACTAACGCAAAACTGGTCAAAATCACCGTCATAAATAACAACGCGCCCAAAATTAGCGCGAGTATTTTCCATGGAAGACTCAAAAATGTCCGCATAACGTTAGAACCAATACAAAAGTTGTAACGCCCAAATGTCATGGGTTGGACTGCGATTAACGACCACATCAGGAATGACATTAGGCCCCAAGCGGCCAGTGCCTTCAATCAAATGATATTCAACTTTTAAGCGGAAATTTTCAGCAATTTCATGATCAACCGAAATTGCAGCATCACGCTGATACCCAAAATAGCTCGGGATCATTCCACCTGAGGTTAAGGGGAGTTCCGAGCCACTGGGATTATCTTTATTGGCAATAAAATAGTCATAACTTAGATACCAACTGGTGAATTCCGACCAATCGTAACGCCCTAGTAAAAAAGCGCCTTGCGCAAATTGATTGCGGACCAGTTGCGGAAAGATAAACCCTTGCACATTGACACGCTCTTGCATCAGTTCACTGGTTAATTCCCAACGTTCGGCACTATAACGCCAATTGAACATGACACGTTGGGTGGTAAAATCACCATCGAAATAGTGGTCTAAAGCCGATCTTTTATAAGAAAAATCAGAATCTAACAGCGAAACGCCCCACTGCATTTGACTGCCCGACGGGCGCCAATAACTACTGGCTTGATGCACAAATTTTTGATCGGTTTCGCCAGTGACATCAGTACTGATCACTCGGCTACTCATATCACGACTAATTGGCGTTGCCCCCCAACTCCAAATAAATTCCAATTCACCAATCGCCAGATTATGGGTTGAGCGTGCCGCGATGCCATCAGAGCCCACAGCGATATCACGAAATGAATCAAAGTACACAGATTGTGGCAAAACAATCAGCGGGCGAGTCATGGCGACATCTCGGGTGCTGGAATAAGCCCAATGCATGTTTTTAAAGCGCCCAGCATACAAATCTAGTTGCCAATCTAAAGTGTTCTGTGGTGTCCAGTTTAAAAACAAATAATCGATGCGAAGGCCATCGACAAACCGATTGCCGCCATTGAGATACATCAACTGGCCGGACAATTTTAAATCACTGTCGATTTGATAAACTGAATTCATCCCCACTTCGGTTAGCCGCGCACTGACTTCACCATCATTGTTCACGAAGTTGCTTTCTCGAGCTTGAATGACGCCCTGCGAAACAAAACCATGCCAGCTCCAATCCTCGGCAAGTACCGAGTTAGAGATGATAGCCAACGCCAGCAACAAGTGCTTAAGGTTGGATTTGGACAATTTGAAGCTCAGTAGTGTCATTTCCGGTCTCGATGTAACCAATAGCGCCAGGTGTACTGGCTACCAATTCGCGCATCTTTGCGCTATCTGTGACTTCCGTGGGAGGTGTGCCTGTACCTGAATAGGTCAGTTTTTGCCACACCCGATCTAATTGGTACGGGAAAAGCTGTAATTGTTGTCGACTAAACTGGAGGTGTAATTCCGAGCGATTGGGCAGTACAAAGACTTTGATAGCAGAACCGTCAGGCCAAAGCACCTGACGCATCATGTAGATACTGCGAAGTTGCGCATGACTCAATTGTTGGACCTTGACCGATTTATTGATAATAACCATCGGCGCAGGCGGTGATTCCTGCGCCTGGGCAAAAAGTGGCATTGCCAATAGAATTCCCAAGATGGTTGACTTGATCACATTGTCCTTCTGCAACGGGGTCGATACGCTGGAAATCCGAATTTCAGCGCAACGTATGTAGCGATTATAGACCAAGCTTTATTGGATACAAAAAGATTGCTAGTAGAAGCAACTATTTACCATGTCCATTCCAATAAACTTAGTCTGACCCTATCGACCTATTTGGTCAAGCAAGTGCGGTCATATTTAGCTATCGGGGATGCGAACAGAGCTTGAATTTGAACCTAAAACACAGCCAGCACCTTGAATGATTGGCATAAATTTCAAGCAATATGCAGAAAAAAGGGGAACAACAGGGAAAAGTTGGAAAAGCGCCAAGCTTAGCTTACTACTTGGCGCCTAAGAAGTTTTGCTTAGTATTTCTTACTAATTTCAAACACCGTCAAGCTGCCACTCACTTCATTAGCCATCAGTAATAGTGGTTTTGCGGTTGGGCTTTGGCCTTCAGGCACAAACACTAAAGACTCTGGTCCCAAATCACCCGCAAGTTGCACGCTGCCAGTTACAACAACTGGTTGTTGGTCATCATTAATATTGTAAGTTACGTTTAAATCACGGTTGATCACATAGTCGATAAAGGTCGGCGCATACGGATTGGTGATATCGTAGATATAAATACTACTCATACGCTCTGCACCAATAAATGCGTATTGTTTGCTGCCAATTTGGCCTAAAGCCAAAGCTTCAGGTTCTGGGCCTTTATCGTCAGAACGGTTATCGCCTGCGTTAGCTAAATGGTTCGAGTTGTACTTTTCAGCATGGATCCCTGCGGCGATGCGTTCAAAATCATTACCACTATCAAACACTTGCAGACCATTTTGATCCCAAATACTAAATGAGCGTGCACCGTAGGCATAAAGTGCATCGTATTGGCCATTGGCATTTAAGCCCATTGCGGTACTGATATTCAACCGAGCTAGGCCGCTTGAGCTGTAAATCCCTGCTTGTTTCGCTTGAAGCTCTGGCGAGCGCGTGATTGCAGAAACCCGTTTTTGTTCGGTATAACCAGACCAATCACGGGCATCACCTTCGTTGGCAGTCACGATGTAAGACGCGCCTTTCCAACCATAACTAGCAATTGTGTCTGGTTGGTACATGCCAAACACACCAGGGTAAGTTTGGATTTCAACACCATTTTGATTGCTCACATCTAATGCGTTGCGTGCTACAGAATGATCTTTAAAACCAAGCGCTACAAGCTTGTCGATTTTGCGTGTTGCTAAATCAATCACAGCCAAGGCGTTATTCTCTTGCAGTGATACATAAGCCTTTTTGTTATCTACACTAACCGTGATGTACTCAGGTTCGAGATCTTGGGCAACAGTTGTATTTACTGGACTGGCGAATTTAATCCCTTTCGCCGTTAACGCCGCTTTTTCCGCATTAAAACTACTAAAACTAATCATTTCGGCTTGGCTATTGGCATTCCCATTAGTGACAACGATAACAGCAATCGAACCCTCTGGATCCGCAGAATAATCAGGTGCAGGTTCCCCTTCATTGGCAACGATTAACAAACTTCCGTCTTTATTAAAGCTGACCATATCCGGTAATGATCCAACCTTCACCGCTGATTTAAACACTGGCACTGCCGCTGAAATGTCATAAAACAATACCGCGCCAGCTGCAGTTTTTTGTTGGTTTTCCATAGCTACGGCAAGGGTATTGCCATAAACCGCGATCGAGTTGGCAAAACCTAGGTTGATAGTTTCATCAACGTTTTGGGCATCTTTGACCGTGACCGTGGTTGGAAATGTCAAAGGTTGGCTGTTTAGATTGTTCGCCGTCAGTGGATCGGTAAGTGCAACTGACTTGAGTGCTGAAGCGTCGAGGATTTCCAAGCGATTGGCAGCGCCATTGACGACATAGATCCGCTTTGTACTTGGTTGGTATTGGGCAATTTCCGCTGCGCCAGAGCCATAAGTGCCAGTGGTCATACGGGCGATCGCAGTAAGTTGCAAGCCTGTTACCGCATTTTCACCGGCAGCACCGGTGGCGCCAGTCGCCCCTGTAGCCCCATTTGCGCCCGAAGAACCGGCAGGACCTGTAGGTCCAACTGCGCCATCCTGCCCTTCGAGGTTACAGCCCGCCAACATCACCGTGGATAGGCATAACGCCGCTGTCAAAAATTGCACCTTTTTCATCATGTCTCCGACTGAATTTAATTAAGCAGTGGCCAAATTAGAGCCATTACATGACAAAGGCATGAAATTCATATGGCATTCCAATGACATATCACACCCGAGACGCTTTGAAACTTCCTAAAAAATAAGCGGTGGTGAGCTTGTAAATCGAGCAGAACCGACGACACTAATAACTGATGTTATTCAGTTGCAAGGAGTGAACTTTGAACGCTGCAGAATATGCCGCACAGGTTGGTGATGTTTTTGTATTGCCGGATACCTGCCTCAAAATTAAACAAATCATTGACAATAAAATCAGTGATTTAGATGAAATTGCGGAACTGATTTCTTTGGACCCATCGTTAGCATCAAGGTTGCTAAAACTAGCCAATAGCGCCTTGTATAACTTCCCCAGTCAAGTGGACTCTGTCAGTAAGGCTGTACTGTTGCTCGGTGAAGTGCAAGTTTATAATTTAGTGGTCGCTTATGGCGCTACTGAAGCTTTTGCCAGCGTCAAACCTGAAGCTTTGGATTTGGACCGTTTCTGGGAGCAAAGCATCCATTGTGCGTTAATTGCCAAGTTTCTCGCCCATAAGTTAGCAGTGCGTCCAAATGAGCCCGTTTATCTCTCTGGGCTATTACACAATATTGGTGAACTCGTGGTCGTCGAAGTTGCGCCAGAGCTCGCAGCAAAATGCCAGGACTTCAAACGTAAGCAATTGCCTTGGCTATTACAGCAGCAAGTATTAGGGTTTAGTTTTGTCGAATGCAGCATTGCCTTAATGAATGTTTGGCAGTTGCCAGAGAATATCCAAGCCCCACTTCATCATATTAATGAACCTGAACTACGCAGCAATAACCAAATCGGCTTAATCATGCATCTCAGTGCTCAATTGGCTTTGCTGAACACTGCATCTGATAAATTTGAGCAAGCGGATTTATTAAAGCCACATGTGCTGGAATTATTAGGGCTCAATAAACAAGACTTAGATGAAGCCCGTGATTTCGCTTTCCTGGAAGGTCTAGCAATTTTAAGTTTGCTAAATCCAAGAGCCACTATGTTGTTTTAAGCCAAGCATGGGTCAAAGTAAAAATGCCGGTTTTATAACCGGCATTTTTCTAAGCTCATGATTAAAAATAAGTAAGCAGGGTTTCTTCGAATTATTCCTGACGAACGATATCCATTTCCGTCAGTAAGTTTTCCGCACCATCCACTTCTTGCATTAACCACAACACATAACGAATATCCAAATGAATGGCTCGGGTGATTGCAGGGTTAAAGTACCAGTCCTTGGTAATTGATTCGTAGGTTGAATCAAAGTTAAGGCCAACTAACTCGCCCTTAGCATTCATCACGGCAGAGCCAGAATTACCGCCAGTGGTGTCTGCACTGGACAAGAAGTTTAGCGGTACCGAATTAAATGGGGTTACTTTAGCTTTTGGACAATCAACAACAGAGCATACCCAGCTTGGTTCCTGTTTAGCCGCTAAGTCAGCATAAAAATAGCCTTGGTATTTTTTCGCTGCATAAGCCTGTTTTAATCCCGCTGGAATATCAAAAGGCGCAGGCCCCTCTTTAGCGAGCATGCCGGCAACTGAAGTAAATGGCGTTTTATAAACACCATCTGCAGCCATATAACCATCAACTGAACCGATAGTGATCCGTAACGTGCTATTGGCATCTGGGTATACTGGTCTGCCTTCAGCTTTGTTGTAGGCAATGATCGCTTGCATATACGCTGGGCGTACTTTTAACAATTCACCATTCAAAGACTTTTGCTGCTGCTCAAGTTGCATATGAGTGTCATACAAAGCCACGGCGGTTTTGATAAATGGATCAGAGCTTTGACGGAATTGTGCAGGCGTTTTATCGAGCCAAGCCAGTCGCGACTCCCCTTTTAATAGGTCAGTTTGCTCATACCATCCGGTCAATATTTTGCTAATTTCAGCCTGCGACATCCCGGCCTTTAAACCTAGGCTTTCATCAAGCACAGCAACTCGAACTTGCTCAGGTTGCGCTAAATATTCCGCCAGTTGTTCTGACCACAACGCGATATCCATGCTAATTGCAAAGCTGGTATCCAAGCGCTTTAACCGCCCTTGCCACATTTTGGCATCACGTGCTTGATAACCCATTTCCCGCGCAGCATCTGGTTTTTGTTGTTCCATTGACCAGCGATAGAGTTCAACTGCGGCCTTTAATAGATCACTGCGTTTAGCGTTTTCAAAGTAATAGGTTTGCTGAAGGTAATCTTGCTCTTTTTTCACCACCACCGCTAAATCGGCAATGGCCTTTTGATAACCAGTCCGACTTTGCTCGGCACTAATCCACTGCTGTAGATGCTGTTGTTGTTGCTGCTTAATGGCGTGAATATCTGTCACCTTAAAGCCGTCTAACAGACCATTGAGCTTTTTCATCCGGTTGTTATAACCCTTAACTACCGAAGCATATTTAACCTTGAGCTCAGGACTGGTTGCACCTAGCCGGTCAATAGTGGCAATCATCTGATTGTATGTTTTCACTTGGGCTGGATATTGCCAGCTCGCTGCGAATGCGATTTCTTCTGCCAAGCGATAACGACTTGTGGTGCCTGGGTAGCCCGCCAGAATAATCCCATCGCCCTCACGCACACCATCGGCGCTGACTTTCAGGAAGCTTTTTGGCTGGTAAGGCACGTTTTCAGTGGAATACGGCGCTGGTTTACCATCTTTACCAACATAACCGCGCAAAAAGGTGTAGTCACCGGTATGCCGAGGATATTCATAGTTATCAACATCGCCACCAAAATTGCCGACAGCTTCAGTTGGTGCATAAACCAAACGCACATCTTGGATCATGAGTTGTTTAATTAAATAGAATTCCAAACCATGATGGAACATCACCACGCTGCAGCGGTAATTAGCATCGGATTCACAATCTTTTATGAGTTGTTTGCGATTATTTTCAACCGCCTCAAATCGTGCTAAATCAGATAAGTTTGCCGCCAGTTTACCAGTAACTTCAGCAGTGACATCCTTCACAAGCTCAGTGACATATAAGCGCTCCTGTGGGCCTGCTGGTAGCTCTTCCGTTAAGGTTTTCGCCAGAAAACCTTTAGCAATAAGATTATTTTCAGCTGTTGAGTTTTGTTGAATCGCGCCATAACCACAATGATGGTTGGTAATCACTAAACCTTTGTTAGAAACAAAAGATGCCGAGCAATAACCAAGGCTAACAATGGCATTCATTGGATAAGAACTCAGATCCGCCAATTGCTCACCACTAATTTTGATGCCTTTTGCATCCAGCAATGGTTGTAACTCGGCTAATTGGTAGGGCTGCCACTGCCCTTCGTCGGCCATAGCAGTCAAACAAGTTCCCGCCAACATAGCTGTTAGCAATGATTTTTTAAACATGAGAAATTCCTGGATCGTCAGACAAGGCTGTCTGTTGTTTTTAATTGTCCGCTATTTTATTGGATAGCTTGGGCGCGTTATGCCATGGCTGAAAGCCGTGGCATTGGCAAAATTATCGCGCCCAGCATACTGCGAACTGCAGGGAAATCGCAACGGCTTGCGCTTAAGCGCCGCTGCGACCAGTTAAAAAGCATGGTTCAATAGGTAAACGCAACTCGCAACGTACTAACCCAAGCTTGGTTGTCGGTGCCAGCTACGTTATCGATGTATTGGACTACCGGCTGCAGCAGTAGATTTTCCGTGATTGGGAATTGCCAGTATGCTTCAAACTGCAACTCATCGTTGGCCATTGGCACAGTAACTTGACTGGCCATGACTCCAGCCTGCTGATCTTGCCAAGGCAATTGATAAACTACCCCAATCAGACGATGTTCTTCTATCGCATCGACCTCATCGAGCAAGGTAGAAAGCCCGATAAAAACCGTCAACTTGTCGCTGACTTGATGTTGATAGTTCGCATACCAGCCACCGATAGCAACAAACTCCGCTGATTCATTTAATGGCCAATCGCCATTATGTTGCCAGTGCCCAACGACCAATTGTCCATGCTCTTGCACATAACGACCTTCAAGGATCATAAATTGGTCAGCAAAATCTAAATGGTCACGTCCAGCAAACACCCCAGCCATTGCTTGAAAGCCGCGTTCCGGCTCATAAAAGGCGCTGCAAGATAAGGCAGGATCGTAATAAGTTGGCAGAGCAATCGCAGTTGGCGTTATACCAAGCGGTGGCGAAATAAAAGCGCCAGCAACAGGGACTACAGCAAATTCTAAATTGGCGTCCACTTGACCGCATTTAAGGCGCGTTTGTTCATTCCATTGATATTCCATATAGAGTTCATAAATTTTGCTAAATCGCTCAGCATCAATGTTAGAGATCCCTTGAATATTATCAGTCAGTGCTTCGCCATTATCGCCTCGAAAGGCTTTTAAATTCCCGGCAACTGTCCAGCGAGGACTGATCTGATATTGCGCATCCCAAGTGGCCAATGCACGCTGCGCTGATGTTTCTTCTCCAGTATCACCCCCAGCTTTAGAAAGATCGGCCAGCAGCGAAAACTCATGTTCAAAAGCTGGATCTGCAGCTAAAGCGCAGTTTGCAGTGCTCTGGGTAAGTAAGACTAACGCAGGAATTGCTACCAATTTTAAATGGTTCATCCAAGAACTCTCCAAAACCTAGTTGCTTGAGGTATAGAGCAGCATCTAGGCACTGTCAATTTCAGTAAGCTATTCTTAAGCGACAAAAAAAACATTTACCAAACTGTTAATTTTCTGCCTAATAGACTATGAAAACCAATTCATGGAAGCATAAATATGTGGGCTAAACTTCGGGCGGCGATTTCGCCACGCTGGCAAAAATTAAATTTAGTACAACGCTGGTATTTTCTAGCCACAGTATCGCTCCTGTTGTGGCTTATCACCTTCACAAGCGCGCAACCGTTTTATCTGGGTTTTGTGGTGATGTTACTAGTCGCGACCATGATAGATATGTGGCAAAGCTCAATAAAAATCTGGCACAGTCTTCCAGGAAAAGTATTCCTTTTGGCAAGTTACGCCATTTTGGCGAACTTTTGTTATGCCTATGCCGAATCACAAATGAATGCAATTAGTGGCGTTAAACCAGATCTGACGCCTTTTAGTGTGCATTTTATGATTGCACTGCAAGCGCCAATTTGGACTTTTATACTTTCAATTTTAATGTCGATGGCCTATTTAACGGTGCACACCGTCAAAGTTATTTTGATGCTCTTAATTCGTCCCGTCAGCAAAGTGCACGCAGAAATGATGCATCAAGAGAGCTATCCGTTCATTTCGTTACTGGCACGAATTGTTTATCTGCCGGTGGTTTTGGTCTTTGTTAGCATTGGTCTACAAGGATATTTAACCGGTAATACTGAGGCGGTAATCAATATGAACAATAGTGGTTTCACTGTCAAAAGTGCAGAAACCGAAGTGGTCGAGGAAATCGAAACGAAGTTAATGCAGCCGGTCGCCGAAGGACAAGCGGAAAGTACTTCAACACCAAAAGATGGCGACAATGACACAGAGGAAAGTCAATTAATCAGCGGTGTTCCGAGTATCCCTTGGGCAAATAAACTGGTGGCGAATTTCTTGTACGAAGTCGAGAGTCAGGGCAGATCTCACTGCAAAATCAGCGGTGCTGAACATGCGGTGCAAATTAACGACTTTGAGATTTTGGTGATAGTGCCAGATAAAACTCAGGAGCTTGGTTATCGCTTTACGGTACGTGGTTGTAATTCCGCAAACTTACCCAAGATCCTGCAGTTGGACACGCCATCACACTGATGGCGTTTTCTCACGAGCAATACGGATTTGACGGTTTAAAATTGGTGTCATCGCAAACATAAATGCCGCGGCACCGACGCCAACCCAGCCTAACGTCGAGAACACATCAGCATAAATAGCGAGGGCATCTGGTACTGCTGTGCCTTTTTCCATAGAGGCCAAGGTACCAAAACGACCAGCAATCATTTCACCAAACGCTGATGCTAAGAACCATACGCCCATCATCAAACTCACCACGCGTGGCACAGACAAGGTCGTAACAGCGGATAAACCAATAGGTGATAACGCCATTTCGCCAATCTCTAAGACCAAATAGGCCAAAATAAACCACCAGAAACCAGCAAGGCCATTGGCTTCAGGGTTTAACGCGGCATATTGCAACACAAAATGAGCAAGGCCTGCGAATAACAAACCGATGGCGAACTTCGCAGAAGCTGATGGATTCCAACCTTTACGGTCTAAAACCGGCCATAACCAAGCAAAAGGAATGGCTAGAGCAAAAATGAACAAGGCGCCGACTGAGGTTAATTGCGACGCGCTCAATTTGAAACCGAATAAGGATTCAATGTTCATGACCCGATCGGAATAAGCCAACCAAGTGCCATAGGTTTGCTCGTACAAGCCCCAGAACACAGCGGAAATAGCAATGAGCACCATCAACACAATCATGTTGGCACGTTCAAGTGCAGAACATTCGATAAAGATAAATTTGAACCACCAAATCAATAAAGCGATAGTCAAAAAGATTGCGACCACTTCTGTGGCGGTAATTTCAGTGCCGGGAGCCAAGCCCAAAAGATGCGCGATTGCGTCAAAGTCGAACTTGGTTTGCAGTACTTGCTGTACGACTACCACACCTACCAAAGCCAGCACATAAATTAAAGTTTCACGGCGTAAACCCCAGACTTTTTGCTCTAGCAATTCAGGATGGGCACTTTCGGCTTGGCCCATTAAGTGGGCTTTGTTTTTGATAAAAACAATAAAACCGGTCATTAAACCAATACCGGCAAGCGCAAAACCATAGCCCCAACCATAGATTTCACCAACACCACCGACAATCAAACTCGATGCAAAAGCACCAAGGTTGATGCCCATATAAAACACGGTAAACGCCGAATCGCGACGCGGGTCATTATCTTCATATAAACGGCCAACAATGGTCGAGATATTCGGCTTTAAAAAACCGACGCCAACAGCAACTAAAGCTAAAGAGGCATACATAATTTGAATGGCGACTGCATCGGCGCCACCTTCGGGTGTTGCCGCATGACCGGTATAGGCCATGCCAAGCATACCGATGGCCATTAAAAAGCCACCGAAGGTCACGGCTTTACGCATCCCCAAATATTGGTCAGCTAATAAACCGCCGACCACGGGTAAGGCGTAAGCTAAACCGGCATAGGTACCGAGTAGCAAATACCCGTTGTTATCGTTAAAAGCATGGTGTTTGGTGAGGTATAAAAATAACAGTGCTTTTAAACCGTAGAAGGAAAATCGCTCCCACATTTCGGTGAAAAAACAAACATATAATCCAAGTGGATGGCCGAACAGCTGGCGCTGATTGGCAAGTATGGCGTTGCTCATAGAGATCCTGGTCGTTTATCGTTATTATAAAACCTGTGCAGAGGGAGGCAGCAGGCAAGCGAAGTAATATACCACGTTCTTTTGGGTTGGGAAGACTCTGACCAGCAGCGGCTAAACTTTGCCAGAAACCGTTTCGAATGGATAAAGGCCAACCAGCCGCAAGAAATCAAGTCCAACGAGAGACTAGCAATAGATGATTGGCAGAGGTGTCGCCAGTTACACTTGACTGACTAATTACGTGACTAATTAGCTGGCTATTTGCCTGGCTTATCGGCTTCAATATTTGCAGAACCGTCAACAGGCGCTTGTTGTTGCTGCCAAAGCGCTAATTGCTCTCGATAATAGTCCCAAACACAAGGACAACAACTACCGCTGCCGCAACACTCATTACTTTCAGGCGGTTCCGGCTTCACTAGTATTTTTTTCGGTTTATTCATTTTTTGTGTTGGCTCTTCAGCAATAAAATTAGGACTGTGATGACTTCAGCGTATTATCCACAAATTTGGCAAACAGTGTTACAAATCCCCGCGGGAAAAGTCGCAAGTTATGGCCAAATTGCCGATTTAGCCGGATTGCCAGGGCGAGCGCGATTGGTGGGTAAAGCACTAGGCGCCGCGCCAAAAGAACACCCCCTGCCTTGGCATAGAGTTGTGCGCAGCAACTTACAGTTAGCCTTTGCTCTGGGATCGACCGAAGCGAATTTACAACGACAGTTGCTATTGACGGAAGGGGTTATGGTGAAAGGACTCAAAGTGGATAAAACTGCGTTGTGGGCACCGCAACTGCATGAATTGCTGTTTAATCTGAAGTTCTAGCCGCAAAGCCGACAAATCTATAAAAACACTGAAAAATTTAGCCGCAACAGCTCAGTCTCTTATCTGCGTGGTTTTAACTAGCCAGCGCAATTGTACCTGTGAAACTAACATCCCAAGCAGCATGAAGGCGCAGCCCCACAATGCGCGTTGGTCTAAATATTCGTCAAGTAGCCACACACCGCCCAAAGCAGCAAACACTGTTTCTAAACTCAGAATAATCGCCGCATGCGCTGGATGAGCATGTTGTTGTCCAATAATTTGCAAGGTATAAGCAATACCAACAGACACTACGCCGGCATAGAGCAGCGGCTGCCAAGCTTGTAATGCTGCGGTTAAAGTTGGTGTTTCGATAAAGCATGCCACCACCGCACTTAATAGACCACAGACAACAAACTGCAGCATCGCTAACAGTACTGGCGTCATTTGCTTGGCGTAATAGTCAATAGTCCAGAGATGTGCCGCCCAGAAAAATGCGCCAATAAACACCAAAAAATCGCCGAAATTGATACTAAAATCGCTACCGACACTAAGTAGGTATAAGCCGACCAACGCGATAACACAGCCAAGCCAAATATTCAGGGTAACTTTGTGCCGCAAATAAAGGCCAAATATAGGCACTAAAATAATATAAAGTCCGGTGATAAAGCCGGCTTTTGCTGCAGTGGTATATAACATGCCAACCTGCTGTAATGATGCCCCTGCAAACAATAAAATGCCAACAGGCAGACTTGCTTTGAGTAAAAACAGTGGCTGCGTTTGACTCAGTTTTCCTTGGCGTTTTGCCCAATAAACCAAGGGCAATAAACTAAGTGCCCCGATAAAAAAACGAATGGCATTAAAGGCATAGGGTTCGAGGTAATTCATGCCTAGTCGCTGCGCGACAAAGCCAAAACCCCAAATGGCAGCAGCAAACAACAGTAAACAATTTGCAACCAATACACGGTTATTAGCCACCGACCACTCCAGAAGTAATTCCTAAGAGCGCAGATAACATCAAGTTAGTTGTTTGCTTTATCATTTTGTACGTAATAGCTGACTTGAGCGCGCGGATTGAGGTACTCATATACTTGCGGTGGTAAGGCTGAAGGTTTCAGGACCTTGGTGATACTGAGTTTACCTTCTTGCAGTGAAATTACTGGAGCTTCTAAACGTGGGATTTGGGGATCGTAAATTAGGACGTTTGGAAAGAGCAGTTGCTCGCTATTCACCGACAACACTAACCCGACTCGATCATCATTTAACTGCACAACAGTGCCAGGCGGATAAACGCCCATCATTTTGATCAATTGCCCCATTTCGTTTGCACCAAGTTTGCCTTTCATACTTTTAAACATGAATGACATTGCATGATGCGGCGAACGGGCCTTGCTGACATCTAACGGATGACAAAGGCTATCAAATTCATTCACAACTGCGACAATTCGGGCCAGCTCATCAATTTGCGGCTCGGTTAATCCTGCAGGATAACCAGTGCCATCCAAAAACTCATGGTGCTGTTCCAAAATTGGCCAAGCTTCCTTCGGGAAGGATTGAGTGAGTTTCATCAGTTCCACGCCGTACTTGGTGTGTAACTTGAGTAAATTGGCTTCAGGCGCACTGAGTGGCTCAGTTTTTCGCAGAATTTGTGTCGGGATCTTTAACTTGCCGATGTCATGAAATAAAGCACCAATGCCGACTAGTCGAATTTTTTCTTCGGATAGCCCTAAATTTTTCGCCAACATCATCGATAGCACCGACACGTTTAGCACGTGATAATAAATGCTTTCTTGATCCTTCCCTGCCTGCGAAATCAAGTGCAAAACTAACGCATCTGCTTGAATAATAGTATCAGCGATAGTCCCGACCAATTCAGCAGCTTCATCTACTGCTTGCAAAGGGCGACTACCAATTTTCGACATGACGTTGCGCACTTGCACCATCGATTGCTCAAAAGCTTTTTCGGTCTTTTGCAGCTGTCGGCGTTGCTCTTTGGCTTGTTCAATACGAGAGTTTTTTTCACGCTCTAACTGAAATTTCATTTCAGCGGCGAGTTGGTTAAGATCAGCAGTCTCCGGCTCAGGGCCTTGATTGCCATCAATCGAACTCTTTTCCGGGAAAAAATAAACAAATTCTAAATCCAAGGTCTGAATAATGGCGATTTGCTCATAATTCTCAACCTTGAATTTGTTTGACAGAAACGGATGCTTCATCCAGTTCACAGGCAACTGAATAAAATAACCAATTTTGACTTGTCCCGGACTTATTTTAGCGACTGACACCCTTCACCTTTTTCCGAATACAACGCTGAGCAGCGCCACAAAGTATGCTTGAAAGTGTCGCCAGTTTAGCAACAGATCCCCAAGTTGTCTTCGGCTCTTTGTATAAATCTATTAAATATAACAATGATTTATCAAACGTTGGCTCAATCGTCACTCCGTAGACGGCCGCGCTAGAATTTGCGGTACAATTCGGTTAAATTGGCAAAATCAGTCAGAACAAAATCCGCCATTTCCTGAAAATGTTGATTGTGCTCGTTCATATACAAGCAACCGGGCATCCCAGCGTTATGAGCTGTTTGTAAATCAAACAGATAGTCTCCAATAAACAGTAGCTCATGGCACGGCATCTGCCAAGCTTTGGCGATATGCCAAAGCCCTGAGGGATCGGGTTTGGGCTGACAATCCTCGCGGGTAATCACCAGTTGGATAGGCATGGCTAGTTGTTCGATGCAAAGCAACGTCGCCTCGCGCATATTGCGAGTTAGAATGGCCATGGGGATTTGCCGCTCATTAAGCAAAGTGACCAATTGTTTTGCCCCAGGTAACCAGCTCGCGCTGCGTGCGCCTGCCAATTCAAATTCATGAATGATTTGCAGCGCATGCTGATAAACGTCACTTTCTCGCGGAAATGTCGCCAAATGTTCTAAAATCGGTGTTCCTAAAGGCCAGCCCAATTGTTGGCATAACAAATCAAAATCCAGTTTTGAATCGACCAAAGTCCCATCTAAATCGAAAATAATACCTTTATGTTCGCCAAGTACTAACAAGAGTTGTTCCCCCAAATAATCACTATCGCACCTGTTGGCGCGTCATCAAGTGCGACTTACTGATTCTGAAATACGGCTTGCCAATTCACTTGGCTCAATTGTTTGGTAAACCATTTCGCCGCCTCCCCCATCTGCTGATTCTTGCGCCACCCAAGATAGAGCATGGCTGGTGCCCTTGGGATTGCGCTGGGCTTGGCAATCAAAGTTCCTGCGCGTAGTTGCTCCAAAATGAGATGTTTTGGTAAAAAACCAACACCTAATCCGGCTTGATGCGCAGCGATTTTTGCTGCCATATTATTAACTAGCACTCGACGTCGACTATCAAATAAACCAGAGTCTCGTCTTGGCAAATCTACTGCACTATCTGCTAAAACTATCGCAGTTTGTTCATTCAGATCAGCAGCTTGCACAGGTTTATCTAGCTGTGCCATCGGGTGGTATGGTGCAATTGCAAAGACAAAATCAACTGCCGCCATGGGTTCCAAATGGAACTGACCACTCACCCCATCTCCGGTTAACCCAACCACCAAATCGGCGCGCCCCGATTGTAAAGCCTCCCAACTGCCAGCCATGACCTCTTCTCTTAAGGAAACCTGAGTCATTTTACCAAGACTACCAAAGGCATCGACTAGCGCAAAAAGCGGCTGCCAGGGCACTAAACTTTCAACTGCAATCGTTAGCTTTGTCTCCCAACCGGTTTCCAATTGTCGTACGGCATCCTCCAACTGACGACTGGCTAACAAAATTTGGCGGCCTTGCTGTAGGAGCATTTGGCCGGCCGCTGTTAATTGCGCTTTTTGCTTAGTGCGATCAAATACACTGACCCCAAGCTCTGATTCCAACTTGGCGATGGTGTAACTCAGGGCTGATGGCACTTTATAAAGCGCGTCAGCGGCAGCAGCAAAGCTGCCCTTGCGATCAATCGCATCCAGTGCCCTTAAGGCTTCAAGCGAAATCACATTTTGCATTCAAGCATTCCCTCCAAGCATTTTGGAACCTCTGAGTTTTTAAGCGAATATCCTGAGCTAATGGCATTCGCTATTAGTTCAATTTTTTTGAATATCACACTCAGTTTATTCCGCTTTTTTCATCAGCTCAACTGCTTTAAATTAACCACATCGCAAGCAATTAGCGACACAGACACGGAATGACGACGAGAAATTAAATCAATTTATTTAAACAACTTTATATGAGGTGAGTTATGAACAAATTATTCGCACTGTTAAGCCAAAACCCAAGCGCAGCGCAAACTGGCAATTTACTGCTTCGTGTCCCGGTAGGGCTGATTTTTGCAGCACATGGCGCTCAGAAATTATTTGGTTGGTTTGGCGGTTACGGTCTCACGGCAACTGCAGGCTGGATGGAAAGTATCGGCCTGACGCCAGGTCTGCCATTAGCCTTGTTAGCTGGAAGTGCCGAATTTTTTGGTGGCTTGTTGTTAGTGCTGGGGTTATTCACTCGCCCTGCAGCCTTGGCTTTAGCAGTGACAATGCTCGTAGCAATTTTCAGTGTACATTGGCAAAACGGCTTTTTTATGAGTAACAACGGCTACGAATTTGCTTTGGCCTTGTTAGCTGCGACTATCGCTTTAGCAGCATCAGGGGCCGGCAAAGTGGCACTGGATAACTTCATTAACAAAAAAGTAATTTAAAACAGTTAGTTAAAATTAATGCAATCTATCGATGGGACGAACATAGTCCCATCGCAACTGAAATTGATGAGGTGATTTATGCTTGAACTCAGATCTGCAAATGCCCGGGGTAGCGCTAATTTCGGTTGGCTGGAGAGTAAACATAGCTTTTCTTTCGGACGGTATTACGACCCTGCACACATGGGCTTCTCCGTGCTGCGTGTCATCAACGATGACTGGGTCGCGCCAGGGGCAGGCTTTGATACCCATGGGCATCGCGATATGGAAATCATTTCGATGGTTCTCGCAGGCAAAATTGCACATAAGGATTCAACAGGACAACAACAAGTATTGCCTGTTGGCGAGTTCCAATTAATGAGCGCTGGCCGGGGGATCATGCATAGTGAGTTTAATGCCAGCGCTACAGAGGAGTTAAAATTCCTGCAAATCTGGATTGAGCCCAATGTGCGTGGCACTGAGCCCGGATATCAGCAACAAGCTTTTGCAAAGATACCTGGCATGCAATTGATTGCCAGTCCAGATGGTCGGGATCAGAGTCTGAAATTAAGACAAGACGCGTCTTTATACCAATTGCATTTAGCCGCAGGTTCGCAAGAGCTGCAACAGTTGCAGGCAAATCGCCACTACTATTTGCACCTAATCAGCGGTGAATTGCAGCTTGCAACCTCGGAAGGCATGCTAACGCTCAAGGCTGGCGATGGTGCTAAAGTCGCAGAGAATGTTGCGATACAACTGCAGGCCAGCACAGATAGTCATGGCTTGTGGTTTGATTTACCGTAACTGCATTTGCCCAAGTTTCGGCGGTAAAGGCTGGGCCTAAAAGCCAATGCCTGAGTAAGTTTGATTACTTGGTAAATCTTTAAAATTTAGTCGCCATTGCTAAAACCACTTGCAGGTAATTAAATACCAAATATACTGTATATAAATACAGTATATTTGGAGCTGCAATGTCCCTAGCGCAACTAAAAGCCAATGGCCAACTGTGGCATTTTTCTTCCCAGCAACAGGATGCCGATCTCATTTCAACGGGTTACGCCGCGTTAGATGACTTAATAGGCGGCTGGCCTTCACACGAAGTCGTTGAACTCTTTGCCACGACAGGTTCAGGCGAACTCAGACTATTGCAACCTTGGTTACAAACTTCGACCACAACTTTGGCCAATTTAGGCTGCTCCGATCCGAATCTACAAGCAGCACAATTCCACAGGCAGTTGGTATTTATCAATCCGCCAGCCATGTTGTCAGCCCAAGCCTTGTTGTTGGCGGGTTTTCACTTACCGAGTATTTGGCAAATTAACTGCAAGACACCAATGGAAGCGTTATGGGCTGCCGAACAATGTCTCAAAAGTGGCTGCTGCCAGCACGTGCTGTTATGGCAAGGAGATTTGAGCATTGCTAGGCTTAAACGTCTCCAACTCAGTGCCCAGCAGGGGCTGTGTAATTTAGTCCTATTACACCAGCTGAAAACAAGGTTCTCTGGCTTACCTGTTGCCTTAAGTTTGCAATTAAATCCGAGCGAAAATGGGCTTAAAATCAAAGTGCTAAAACGCCGTGGCGGTTATACCGGCGGCCAAACTGAAGTGCAATTCTCACCATGGTTTATGCTGAAATCTCATCAGTTAGCCAAACAAACCACAGCGCTGAGTGTTGCTGGTTAAGCGGAATATGGCTATGGCAAAGTCACCGCTTTGGTTATATCTCCAATTCCCACAACTGCAACTGGATATGTTGGAGGCTGACGGGACAAAATCATTGCCCTTGGTCATAGTTTCCTCGCAACAGTTACAAGTGCAGCAACTAAATCAGGCGGCAAAGGCTATCGGCATCAAGCCCGGAATGGCTCTGGCATTAGCCTGCGCCCTGAGTAAACAGTTGGATGTGATTGCACTACAATCCGAACTAACTGGGCAACTTTTAGCGCAAAAAGCACAATTGTTATATCAGCTTTGTGCCGACATGGTGCTAGCGCCCCCCGAGGCAATTTGGCTAAGGCTAGATCCCATGCTGAAACTCTATGGCGGATTAGACTCGTTCTGCCAGCAACTCACCAAGCTACTGACCCAGATTGGTGCCAGTTTTAATTTGGCAGTTGCCGATTCAATGGCTGCAGCACGTTTACTTTGTTTACACCAAGCTCAATTTATCAGCGCAGATCCTAAGGTCATACAACAAGCATTGTTTCGCTGTCCAATTGCCTTGGCGCCGCTATTGCCAAGCACTATCAAGGAACTGCATCGGCTTGGCCTGAACTCTATTGCTGATCTGTTTGCTTTACCTGCTAAAAGTTTAATAACGCGGTTTCCAAGCGAGTTGGTCGCTTTTTTAAAAGAATTACAGGGCAAACCAAGCGCCGATTTTTGTTATTACTCGCCCCCTGAATTTTTTTGCCAAAAACTAGAGCTGCTTTATTTGGTTGAACAACAACAGCATCTGCAGCCGCTTTGCAAAGCATTACTGCAACAGCTTGATCTGTTCTTGCAACTGCGGGAGCAATATTGCCATCAAATCACTTTAACGCTTGGTTATCGTGATCATCAGGCTCAAGCCTTAGTCATAAACTCAGCACAAGGAGAACGACAAACTGCAGTTTGGTTGCATCTTATACAGTTACGCTTGGAGCAAACAAAACTTCTGGCACCCGTTTGCTTCCTCGAATTGACAGTTCGGCAATTCGTTGCCAAACAAGCAGAAACCAAGGATTTGTTTGCAGGTGTTCAAGGGAAACTAAATCGTCAACAACTCTTGAGCATTTTGCAGGCGCGACTTGGGGACTCCCAAATCTGTCAGCCGCAGTTGGTAGCATGTCACTTACCTGAAAATGCCAATCAGCTAGTTGTTTGCGAAGGTGCGAATACTCTTTACAACAACAGCCCAAAACTTGCAGGCCAACAAACGCATTCCCTGCAGTCAGTTCGGCATGCTGACAGCAAACTGTCCCCCACTTTAGTTACCGATTTAGCCAGACCACTCTTGTTATGCTCACCGCCAAAACCATCTGCCCCGCCAGCGGAGATCAGTGTGGGCATTGAGCGAATAATAAGTCCGTGGTGGCAGCCAAATCTGGAACAAAGGGACTATGTCATTGCGCGAAATGCCGAGGGTCAATGGTGTTGGTATTTTCGAAACCAACAGCGGCAATGGTTTATTCATGGATTTTTTAGCTGATGTCCTACGCCGAACTTTTTTGCCAGAGCCATTTCAGCTTTTTAACCGGTGCGGCAAGTCCAGAACAACTAGTCACTGAGGCCGCAAGCTTGGGCTATCAAGCCATTGCTATCACCGACGAATGCTCAGTCGCTGGGGTTGTGCGAGCTCATCGTCAGATCCAAGAGCAACAATTGCCCCTCAAACTTATTATCGGATCTTTATTTCGAATTGAAGATTTGACTGTGGTGCTGTTATGTCCAAGTCGACAGGCCTATGCCGAACTTTGTCGTATTATAAGCAACAGTCGACGACGGGCAGAAAAAGGTGATTACCAGCTGGAACTTTGGGATCTCAAAAGCTGCCGTCACTGTTTATTATTATGGCTCCCAAGCCGAACCGCAGAACGTGATAGTCATTGGAGCCTTTGGTTGCAGCGTTATTTTAGCAAACGCTGTTATATTGCCGCACATCGAGGATTAGATAGCCAAGACGGCAGCTTCGTAAGCTATCACCATTGGCTTAGGCAACAATCCGGTTTTCCGCTGACTGCGGTTGGCGCAGTCTTAATGGCAACTCCCGAGCAAAAACCACTATTAGATGTCGTTACGGCCATTCGACTGGGTACCACGGTGGCAGGTGCCGGCACCTCAATCAGCGCAAATGCCGAACGCTGCTTGCGAACTTTACGCAAACTTCAGCAACTTTATAGTTCAGACTGGCTAGTAACCTCGTTAGAAATTGCTAGTTTATGCCAATTCTCACTGGCCAGCCTTCGCTACGAATACCCAAGTGAATTAGTGCCTGCAGGGCAAACCCCAATGCATCACCTCACTGAGTTAGTGATGGCAGGTGCTCAAGTCCGCTTTGGCGAAACCATCCCTACCGCAGTTGCAGATACTTTGGCACGCGAACTAAAACTTATCGATGAACTTGATTATGCCTATTACTTTTTAACCATCAACGATATCGTGCGATTTGCTCGGGATAGACAAATATTGCATCAAGGTCGCGGCTCGGCGGCTAACTCAGTTGTTTGTTATTGCCTACAGATCACAGCGGTAGATCCTAGACAATTTTCCTTGTTATTTGAGAGATTTATCTCCAAGGAACGCGCAGAACCGCCAGATATTGATGTCGACTTCGAACACGAACGCCGGGAAGAAGTTATCCAATATATTTATCAAAAATACGGCAGACAAAGGGCCGCCTTGGCTGCAACTGTGATCTGTTATCGTTTTCGTAGTAGCTTACGTGATGTCGGCAAAGCACTAGGTTATCCCATTTCCCAATTAGAATATTTACAAAAGCAGATCAATCGACGGCATCCCACATTAAAATGGCAGCAGCAACTAGCCGACTTGGGCTTAGATCCAGACGCGCAACAAACCAAGTTATTAATCAGTTTAGTGGAACAAATTCGTGGCACCCCCCGCCATTTGTCTCAGCATGTTGGCGGATTTGTGATTTCCGCAGGTCCATTATATGAGTTAGTCCCAGTCGAAAATGCGGCAATGACAGAGCGTACTGTTATTCAATGGGATAAGGATGACATCGAAACCCTTGGTTTGTTAAAAGTCGACATCTTAGCGCTAGGAATGTTAACGGCTATTCGTAAAACGCTCAGCTTGATAAATCATCAAGAAGGAAATTCACTAAGTCTGGCCAAAATCAGTGCGTTACCTGACGATCCGCAGGTTTATCTACGGATCCAACAAGCAGATACCGTCGGGGTGTTTCAGATTGAATCTCGGGCGCAAATGAGTATGTTACCGCGATTAAAACCCCGTTGCTTTTATGATCTAGTCATCGAAATTGCCATTGTGCGACCAGGACCTATCCAAGGGGATATGGTGCACCCTTACCTCCGCCGGCGCGACGGCAAAGAAGCGGTCGATTATCCTTCCGCTGCCGTCGCTGAAGTGTTAAGTCGAACCCTGGGTGTACCAATATTCCAGGAGCAAGTAATTAAGTTAGCGATGGTTGCTGCAGGCTTTAGTGGTGGCGAGGCTGACCAATTGCGCCGAGCCATGGCAAGCTGGAAGAAAAACGGCCAGCTGGAGCAATTTCGACCAAAGCTCATAAATGGCATGCTAGCGAGAGGTTATTCCATTGAATTTGCTGAACGGCTTTTTGATCAAATGTGCGGATTTGGTGAATATGGCTTCCCCGAATCGCATTCGGCTAGTTTCGCGTTATTAGCTTATGCCTCAGCTTGGCTAAAACATTATTATCCTTTGGAATTTTATTGCAGCCTGCTTAACAGCTTACCCATGGGCTTTTACTCGGCATCACAACTAATCCAAGATGCAAAACGTCACCAAATTATGGTTTTACCGGTTTGTATCAACAGCTCAGGCTGGAGCTATCAAATTCAACAACACGGAGAAATAAGGGCTTTACGCATTGGTTTTTGCCAAGTAAAAGGCCTGCAGTGCCAGCGAATTGAGAAAATGCTCAGTCTTAGACCTCAACAAGGTTTTAGTCATGTTGGTCAGCTCAAAGCTGCTGGGCTAAATGCCGGGGACATTGCTGCGCTTGCTAGCAGTGATTCGTTACAAGCCATCGCCGGTCATCGGTTTGCCGCGCGTTGGTTATTACTTGATAAAGTGCATGAACTCCCTTTATTTGCTGACTTAAAAGCCCCAGCAACTGAAACAACCAGTTTAGGCGTCCAAACCGAAACTCAAACCTCAAGCTGCGTCCAAAACACCGAGTTAACGGCACGTAAGCGCCAGACTTTTGAGGTTAATGCTAAAGCTTGGCGGCAAAATAGCCCAACTGCTGGGCTATTACTTTTGCAGCAACTGTTTCAAAAGGATGAGGAGGCACTAGAGCCAAGTTTCGAACATCACAATGAGCAATCAACTGCGGTTGCCATGGCTACGCCAATGTTAATTTCAACGCCGTCTGCGCCATCAGAAATGAATACACCAGACCTCGACTGCCCGCTGACACCACCGACAGCGGTACAAACACTTCTTGAGGATTGGCATAGCCTGCGGCTGAGTTTAAGCCAACATCCCATGGCAATTTTAAGAACACATAAAGCTTTACGGGGTGTTTGCTTGGCCAAAGACCTTCGCCACTATGCGGTCAATCAACCCATTGCTGTTGCAGGCTTGGTCACGGTCCGTCAAAGCCCTGGAACCGCTGCCGGCGTAACCTTTGTCACTCTTGAAGATGAAACCGGATTGGTGAACTTGATTGTCTGGCAAGCAACCAGTCTCGCTCAGCAAGTACCATTTCTCACAGCAAAATTATTAAAAGTACACGGGATTTTGCAGCGCGAAGGACAAGTGATCCATGTTATTGCCGCGCAACTACATAGTCTGGATCCCTTATTGCCAGAGTTAACAAGTACCAGTCGGGATTTTCATTAATCTAGTTAAAATCAAGTCCGATGGTTTAAAGTAGCGCCTTGTTAGGGTTCTAAGCTTTGTGCATAGAAGCACTTGGCCAATTTTCAACAACTTAGGGTAACGAAGGTTCTACCGTGCAATCAAAACAATCCAGCAATGGAAGCCTTGCAGCTGATGTTAAATCCGCAGTGTCGCCAGACAAAAATATCGATATTGGTGAAGCATCATCCCCCATCGATGCCCTCACGCCTGAGACGATTGCAGGTGAAGCGGTCCCCCTTAGCAAAGGGCGTAAGACGCAAATCCTGCAGCAATTGGCCAACTTCAACAGCAAACCCCCAGCAAACACGCGTAAACCTGGGCAAAAGTCACGACGAAATCAAGCACCCTCCGCGATGTCTAGTCGGGGCCAACAAGAACGACAGGTGGATTTACAGATCTGGCTGCTCCATCAAGCGATGGTCAATAAGTTGATAGCCGAGCCTGAGCGCATGCCAACGCTAACAGCAAGACTTGAAGAACAACTTGCTGCAGGCCACATTCGCCATGGTGCTTATTTATTTTGGAGTAGCGCCTTTGCACTTTTGCCGCAAGCAGAACTCTTTCGCGCGGCGATTTTAAGTCCAGAACCCAGTGCTAATAAGTATCGCCGCCGGACATTGATGGTTGGCTTGTTGACAGAAGAAGAGCGCCAACAAGCGTTGTTGGCGCAACTTCCAGAATAAACAATAAGTTACATCACCGCTAAATTTACGGCTTGACTGGCAAGCCAGTCATTGCGCCGCTTAACTTGTACTGCGGTTGCCTGTTCGTTCACGACTAAGGTCAAGCGAGGATCTTGGCTTAATACCAATTCAGTGACGACAAACTCACCTTTTTGCTGATACTTCAGCGCTAATTTTTCGCCAGGCTTGGCGTGTTTCAAGGCTAATTGTACATCTTGCTCTGTGTTAATCGGATACTCACCAAGTTGGATGATAGTGTCGCCAATTGACACCCCCGCCTTCGCCCATGGCGAATTGACATAAGGACGACTTGCAATCAACAAGTCATTACCTTCATTTCGAAAATTAACCAAACCGGCAAAAGCTTTGCTCGCATCGGCTAATTGTAAATCCAATCCCAGCTCTGCAAATAACGCCTTAAAATCAGGTAATTGGCTTTGATTAACCTGTTCATTAAAGAATCTTTCTGCAAACTTAGCATCACCACTCACCGCCGCCAGCTGCTTTTGTAGCGCTGCAGCATCATAAGGAATTTCAGTTTTACCATGCAGCACCCACATTTGCCGCATCAATTGGTCTAAGCTGCGACCAAAGTTCACTCGTAGTTGCAAGTCAAGGCCTAGCGCAACGACTTCACCATAGGTGTAGTAGGACAAGTAATTGTTACCATAGTCTGTTGGGTCAACCGAAACACCGGCATCGACAAATACCGCTTGCTGACTCATGCCCGCCGGTCCATGAAAGCGACGACCTGGCGCTTGTAAAGTGCGGTTAAGTGGCTTTAACAACTGCTCAAAAAAAGCGTCTTGGGAAAAGTAGCCGCTGCGTTTTAACGCCAATTTTCCATAATAATTGGTGAAGCCTTCTGCATACCAAAGTAAATCAGACATATTTGTTTTTGTGAAATCAAACGGTTGCAGACTCTTCGGGCGAATACGCTCAACATTCCATGCGTGGAAGAATTCATGAGACATGGTTTCAACTTGCGCATATTCCGCCTGCAGCAGTGAACGCTCGTCTGTCACCACCGTCGAGTTACGATGCTCCATGCCATCAGAGGCAACGGCTGGCAAATAGTCCGCCAAAAAGGTGTATCGCTTTGAAGCGTAATTTGGTAATTCGCCAAATATCGCTTGTTGCTCTTTGACAAAAGCTTGCACCAAAGTTTTCAAATGCTCCGCTTGCGCCAAACTGCCTTGATGATGCAAAGCAATATTAATCTGATAGTTTTCCCCTGCTGATGGTTGAGTAAACGACAGCAACTGATGCTCACTGATCTCAATCGGACTATCCATAAAATCGTCCAAGTTTTTCGCGTGCCACTGCCCTTTTACTTCAGCAAGTTGCGTGGCAACCTGCCATTGTTTTGGTTTATTAATGATGGTTAGTTTTACTGGTTCCGCTGCATAGGCCGGCGCAAACATAAAACTTGCAGGAATATTGAGATGGGCATGACGTCTATCGATTTGGCTGTACGTGCCATCGGCGTGATCGGCAAATAAACGATATTTAACAATAATCTCCTGACTATCACTGGCAACCTCCCAAGTTGACGCCGAAGTACGGTTCAATTTCAGTGGGTTTGCTCGTCCATCAAAAGCACGTAAATCAAAGATATTTTTTGCGAAATCATGACGTGCATACCGTCCCGGCGACGCGGATGCCATAACAATGGTCAAAGGCCCCTTCGCCACATTGGGCAACCGCATGGTGATTTCAGCTTGTTGCTGCTGCACCTGGCCCAAATCAAGTTGATAATTTACCTCTGCAGCTTGAGTAATGCAGGGGCTTATCAGCGCCACCAGCAGCGCAGTTGCTTTGACGATAACACCGCTTGTGGCACTAACCAGTTGGCGTTTGGGCTGTTGATCCATCATTGTTCCTCGATTAATTACCGTCAATTCATTGCGGAAAATACTTATCTACAATCTTATGCTGCTGTTTTAACTACAACTTTGTCCGTAGCTGAGCATTACATAGCTCAGGAGGCCGGCGCAACTTTTTAGTTATTCAACAGCAACCAACAGCATGGTTAGCTTCTTGACGACTGGAAGAATCAATAACAACACCGGAAACGCAATGATCCAAGAAAAGGCCCAACTACTTAACCAAGCCATTAACAGCCCTGAAACCAAGCCTTGGGCATGGATAGTACTTAATAATGACACCAAACCACTCATAAAAATGGAGAGTAGCAACGGCATCACCCACTTAGCCGCCGACGCTGGCAACTTTCGAAACTTTAGAGCCACACCCATAATAACCTCTTAATTTATATCTGAATAAATAGAACTTTTGCGAATACACGACTGTAATCACTGATGTTAATGCGCTAAATTTTCAAGTCATGATCGGGCCATGTCGCGAGTTGGCGGGTTGAACAAAAATTTCTAGCACTGCCGCAAACAGGGTCGATAAAGCACAATTGCTGCGCTAAGAGTTGCAGTGGCATCATGGAAAAATCTTGTTGTTTAGCCAGTAACTTTGGATAGTATTTATCGTGAAAAATGGGCGCACCGATGGCTTGCATGTGTAAGCGCAGTTGATGGGTTTTTCCGGTGTGTGGCCACAGCCTAAATAATCCGAGCTCGCCCTGCTGTCCAATCAGTTTTAGCCGTGATTTGGCATTCACCTCGCCATCAACGACTTGCATCAAGAATCGCGGGGTCGATTTCTCTAAGCGATTCTCAACTTGAAACTCAGTGCCTAAGACGATGTTTTGCAATGCTAACGGCAACTGAGCGACCGCAAGATAGGACTTTTCAATGGCTCCACTGGCAAAGAGTTCGTGGTACAAAGCACGGCTTTGGCTATTGCAGGAAAACATGACTAAGCCTGCAGTTTCTTTATCCAAGCGGTGGACTGGTGTCAAATCCTTGATGTTAGTTTCCACCCGTACTCGTTCTAACAAACATTCATTTACGAAGTCGCCGCCAGGAATCACTGGCAAATAGTGTGGTTTGCAAACAATCAACAAATGCTCATTTTGAAAAATGATTTGATGATTAAAAGGCACCTGCGGTTCAGTGCTGACTTCACGGTAATAACAAAGCCGCCGACTTGGTTGAAATGATGTTTCTAGACTGATTGGCGCGCCATCATGCCAATATACTTTGCCTTGTTCGACTCTGCTTCGCCAAATTTCCGCAGAAATGCGCGGGAACTTTTCCAGCAAATAGGCAAAGACTGTCGTATAACGTTGGCGCTCTGGCGGTAAGGTGATTTCTGAGGGCCTGGCGGCGATAACCATAACAATCTCTGCATGTTAAAAAACACAATCTTACCATAACCCTGCTAAAGACCGATAAGCGCGCGGTTTTTGCTCCTTAGCTAACAATATAAATTTCAGCTTTGCTAATTTGGACTTTTGCTGACTCGTATTTTGCGGCCTAGTCTTTTGCAGCTTTGGTTTTTGCGGCCGTAGTTTTACCGAAGCAAGCAACAGCGTTTAGCCGCCGAGCAATAAACTCAAACTGCCAGCGATAAAAATACCGGTGGCTGCAAGCGCAATCTGACGACGGAGTAATGCACTTCCCAGCACCGCGACCATCAAGGCTTTTACCAGGGTGTTACTTAAAGTTGCAATCACTATTGCAGCGGCTGCAATGGCCAGTTTGTTCTCTTCTTTCGCAAGCTCTGCCATCGACAACGTAATAGCGTCAACGTCCGTGGTCCCGGCAATCGCCGCGACCAAATACAAACCTTCCATCGGCAGATAAAGTTCAGTTAAGCGCACAATGCTGAGTACCAAAAGAAACAGCAACCCAAACTGGGCCGCAGCCAACAAACTAAAGGGATTGGTCACTTTGACTGCATCGACCGCGCCACCTACAGTGACACTGCCCTTTTGGTAAAACCACAGTGCTGCGACGCCGCTAACCACCGCCATCGCAGTCAACATCGGCCATAGTTGCTCAAATAGCGGCAATGCCAACAATCCAACCATCACCAACAAACGCAGACACATCATCAACCAAGCCAACAATATCCCAGCAGCTAAAGCTGAGGTTTCCTGTTGCTGTGCGGCAAGACTAGGCGCTGGCGTTGTTGCAGTTTCGCCGCGATCGGCAACCAGTCGGCTTAATCTTGCAAAACTTAAACTCACTGCGGTCGACGACACCAAACCGCCAGCTAATCCAGCAATAGCGTGGCCCCGCGCCTGACCCAGCGCTCGCACTGCAATATACCCAAGTAGTGACAAGCCAGAGATTAAGATGACCAGCAACCATAATTTATAAGGATTGAGGATTTGCCAAGGATCGATGGTATGGTTTGGTAGCAGCGGCAACACTATAAAAGTAGCGATGGCAAGCTTCACTGCCGCAACGAGATCATCTGCGCCTAACTTATCGACAAAACCATGGAGTGGCTGCTTAAAAGTCAACACAGCTGAGGTAACAATGGCCATGACGACCGCTATTTCGGCGTAACCATACATCACAGCTCCGCCTAACAAACACACTGTCACAGCACTGATCTGGGAAGTAAGTCCCAATGAGTTTGTTTGTCGATTTTCTAAAACATAAGCACTCATCACCGCAATAGTTGCAGCCGCCAGTGCCAACATAAATAACCATGGCGACTGTAAATGTAACGACAACCAGCTACTGACCGCCCCCATTTGCGCCAATAAAATATATGTCCGCACGCCACCAAAGGAATTGGGGTGCTCGGTGGATTTATGCTTTTCCCGCTCGATACCAACAAGGGCACCTATCGCCAACGCAATTAAAAAATTGCGGACGACTAACACGTCAATTTCTAGCATCAATCTCTATTTCCTTGTGCGCTGTTGCTAAATTACTTCATCGGCGGAAAATATCCGACCATCGGAATATCAACCACGCCAGCGCGATCGCGTGGTCCTTCGGTCGCTTCAAATCCAAGTTTTTTATAGAACTCAACGGCATGTACTGCAGAATTCACCGTAAAGTGACCATCCGAGCCATCAGCTATGGCTTGACGCCACGCGAGATACCACAGTTTTTGCCCAAGGCCCGTGCGCTGCATTTCGGCTGCGATAAACAAATGAAAAAGATGTCGACGTTCCCGAAGGCCAACAACGCCGACTAAATTGTCGTTTAAAAAGGCCAATTGGAAGTGATAATCTTGGCGCAAATACCCTGCCATCGCCGCAGGACTTAACGAGTTGAGCAACAGCACAGCGCCTTCAGGGCGACAACTCGGCACAATAAACTGCTGCACCAGTGGCACGATGAAGCCACTGATTAACTCAGCGTCCGCATCTGTTGCAACCCGCGTTTGCCAGAGTGAAGCTGCTGACTTCTCGCTGCAACTTGCAAATACATTGGCCTTTTGTTGCTGCCAACTCAAACTACTCATTGGATAACAAACTCAGTGAGGTGATTGCGTATATGAAGTTGGTGCGCCAAGGCATAATCAGCGTGACTTAATTCACCGTAGGCAAAATGAGCTTTTAACTGCCCTTTAAACTCGATAAATGCCTGCAAAGTCGTCAACAATTGGTCAAGGGCTTGCGTAAATGGCAGCTTGGCGTCCAATGCAGGCATCCCAGGGATAGGTTCGGATAAAGAATGGCGCATGGCTCCAACCGCTTGAAAGACCGTTAAAGCAGCTTTGCCAACCGTCACTTGAAATGCCGCTGATTTTTGCACCGGATAACCTTCCATCGAGCCTTGGATGCTCGCTGCACAGTGCTGAAAAACCTCAGATGCGCTCCAGACGCCAGTCGAACTAACCGCTTTCCCCTGCAAGGCTTGAAGCTCTGAAAACAACTGCAACAAATCGGCTTTCGCCACGGCAGCTTTACCAACTGTCA
>JACCDZ010351041.1_pt1 | contig 72182 bp, 71 predicted proteins | sample 7449551 | NCBI WGS metagenome assembly JACCDZ01 (sample SAMN15323452, study PRJNA562643) | freshwater metagenome | isolation source: river surface water | place: USA:Blue River Watershed | collected 2017-08-18
TGGCCGAACAACTGCTGGCCCACGCCCCCGCGCGCTTTGCCCTCGCCGGTCATTCGATGGGCGGACGCGTCGCGCTGGAGGTGATGCGCATCGCCCCCGAACGTGTGACGCACTTGGGTCTGTTTGACACCGGCCACCTGCCCAAAGCAGCAGGCGCTGCAGGCGACGAAGAAGTGCGCAAGCGCATGGCCTTGTTGCACATCGCTCAAACACAAGGCGTGCGCGCCATGGCCACCGAATGGGTCAAAGGCATGGTGGCACCGCATCGGCTCAGCGATGCCGCGCTGCTGCACGACATCCTCGACATGTTCGAGCGCAAAAGCGCCGACCTATTTGAAAAACAACTGCACGCCCTGATTCACCGCCCCGATGCCACGCCCGTACTTCAACAACTCCAGCTCCCCACGCTGGTGCTGTGCGGCGCATTGGATGCCTGGTCGCCCCCCGCGCAACACCAAGCCATGGCCGATTGCATCCCGGCGCGCCCCCACGTGGTGAGCATTCCCGATTGCGGACACATGGCTATGCAAGAGGACCCCGAGGCGGTGCTGCAAGCCATGCAAGCGTGGCTCTCCGTCCCTGAAGGACACCCATGCTGACCTTGTTGTTCGATGGCATTGCCTACGGCATGCTGCTGTTTATTTTGGCGGTGGGTTTGTCGGTGACGATGGGTTTGATGAACTTCATCAACTTGGCTCACGGCGCGTTTGCGATGGTGGGTGGCTACATCACTGTTGTGCTGATGCAGCGCTTGGATGTGCCATTTTTGCTGTGTCTGCCGTTGGCATTTGCGGCCACCGCTGCGCTGGGCGCGCTGCTTGAGCGCACCTTGTATCGCCCGATGTACCGCAAGCCCCACCTCGACCAAGTGTTGTTCTCGATCGGCTTGGCTTTCATGGCCGTGGCATCGGTGGATTACGTCATGGGCTCGCAACAACAAATCATGCAGCTGCCCGATTGGCTGCGCGGCCGCACCGAGTTCGGTGACAGTGACAACCTCATCTTGGGCATGGGCCACTACCGTTTGTTCATCATCGCGGTCTGCGCGGTGTTGACGGTGGCCTTGCAATATGTGTTGGCACGCACACGCTTTGGCAGCCGCTTGCGCGCCAGTGTGGACGACAGCCGCGTGGCAGCCGGCTTGGGCATTCCCGTCAACCAGGTGTTCGCGCTCACGTTTGCCGTGGGCTCGGGCTTGGCCGGACTCGGCGGCGCCTTGGGCGCTGAAGTGCTGGGACTGGACCCGACCTTCCCGCTGAAGTTCATGGTGTATTTCTTGATCGTCGTGGCGGTCGGCGGCACCTCGTCCATCACCGGGCCGCTGTTGGCCGCGTTGCTGTTGGGCGTGGCCGATGTGGCCGGCAAGTACTACGTACCCAAGCTGGGGGCCTTCATCGTCTATGCACTCATGATCGTTATCCTCATCTGGCGACCTCAAGGCCTGTTTGTGCGCAAAGGGGGCCGCTGATGGAGGCACGTTCGCATTTGATGGCCGCCGCCCATTGGCGCTGGTACGAGTGGGTCATGTGGGCTGGCGTTTTTTCGCTGCCTGCGTTGATGCCCAGCCATGCGTTGATCGTCAACGAAATTGCCATCGTGGCCTTGTTTGCCGTGTCGCTCGACTTGGTATTGGGCTACACCGGCATCGTCACGTTGGGGCATGCGGCGTTTTTGGGTTTCGGTGCTTACTGCGCCGCACTGTTTGCCAAGTTCATTCATCCCGATCCGGTGCTGGGTTTGTTGGTGGGCATCGCCGCGGCCACGGTGTTGGGCGCGATGTGCTCGGTCACCATCTTGCGGGGCTCTGACCTCACGCGTCTGATGGTCACCTTGGGGGTCGCGTTGCTGTTGCTGGAGTTGGCCAACAAGCTCGATTGGCTTACCGGGGGTTCCGACGGTTTGCAAGGCGTGATGATGGGCCCCTTGCTGGGACGTTTTGAATTCGACCTCTACGGCCAAACCGCCGCTTGGTATTCGTTGACGGTGCTGTTGCTGCTGTTCGCACTCGCACGCCGGTGGGTGCATTCCCCCTGGGGTGCCACGCTGATGGCGGTGCGCGACAACCCGCTACGCGCGGCGGCCATCGGCATCTCGGTGCCGTCGCGCTTGGCGGTGGTTTACACCCTGGCCGCCGGTGTGGCCGGTGCCGCGGGTGCGCTGATGGCACAGACCACAGGCTTTGCCTCGCTCGATGTGTTTGCTTTGGAGCGCTCGGCCGACGCCGTGCTGATGCTGGTGATTGGCGGTGTGGGTTGGCTCTATGGCGGCGTGCTCGGCGCCGTGGTGTTCAAGCTGATGCACGACATCATCTCGGGCATCACCCCTCAGTACTGGACGTTCTGGATGGGCCTGTTCCTGGTGGTGCTGATGCTGGTGGGGCGAGAACGCCTCAGCCTGTCGCGCTGGGGAGCAGCCAAATGACGCACACAGTTTTGCAAGCCCATGGTTTGGTCAAACGCTTTGGTGGCATCACCGCCACGGACCATGTTGATTTGTCACTCCGCCTGGGCGCACGCCATGCCTTGATCGGCCCCAACGGCGCGGGCAAGACCACGCTCATCAACTTGTTGACGGGCGTGCTGGCACCGACCGAAGGCCGCATAGAGCTGCTGGGGCAAGACATCAGCCGCTTGCCCTCACACGCACGTGTGGCGCGTGGCATGGTGCGCACGTTCCAAATCAACCAATTGTTTGCCAGCATGACGCCACTGCAAACCCTCGCCATGGTGGTGTCACAGCAGCGCGGCCTCGGTGCCCGCTGGTGGCAACGCTTGGGGCAAGACGCCTCGGTGGTCGCGCGTTGTGAAGAACTGCTGGCCTTGTTCCGCTTGACCGAAGTGATGCACCAAAACACCGCCGCCCTGCCCTACGGCAAGCGCCGTTTGCTCGAGATGGCCATCGCCTTGGCCTGCGAGCCCAAGGTGTTGTTGCTGGACGAGCCTGTGGCAGGTGTGCCCGCCGGCGAGCGCGAAGAGCTGTTACAAACCGTAGCCGCCTTGCCCACCGATGTGTCGGTGCTGCTGATTGAGCACGACATGGATTTGGTATTTGAATTTGCCGACTACATCACCGTGCTGGTCAACGGCGCGGTGCTGACCGAAGGCACACCCAACGTGATCGCCAACGACCCACAGGTCAAGGCGGTCTACTTGGGCCATGGCGAAGAGGTGGTCGCATGAGCGCGTTGCTACAGGTCGAACAACTCAGCGCCGGTTATGGCGATGCCGTGGTGCTGCACGAGGTGAGCCTGTCGCTCGACGAAGGCCAAACCCTCGCGCTGCTGGGACGCAACGGCGTGGGCAAAACCACGTTCATCGACACGCTGGCCGGCGCCACCCGCCAGCATGGTGGCCGCATTCAACTTGGCGGCGTGGCTCTGCATCAGTTGCCTTCACATGCACGCGCCGGTAAGGGCATTGGCTGGGTGCCACAAGAGCGCAATATTTTCAAATCGCTCACCGTGCACGAGAACCTCACCGCCGTGGCACGCCCCGGCGCGTGGACACCCGCACGCGCCTACGAGTTGTTCCCGCGTTTGGCGGAACGCCAAGGCAACTTGGGCACCCAGCTGTCGGGGGGCGAACAACAAATGTTGGCCGTGGCCCGGGCGCTGGTGCTCAACCCCAAGCTGTTGCTTTTGGACGAACCCCTCGAAGGGTTGGCGCCGATCATCGTGGAAGAGCTGTTGCGTGCCATTGCCCGCATCACCCGTGAAGAGGGCTTGTCGGCCATCATCGTGGAGCAACATCCACAGGCTATCCTTGCGATCAGCCATCGCGCGGTGGTGCTTGACCACGGCACCGTGGTGCATGCCAGCGATGCCGACACCTTGCGACAACAACCCGACTTGCTGGACCACTTGCTGAGCGTGTCCCGCCACTGAGAACGAAAAGGATATTCACCATGTTCATCAAGAACACCTGGTACGTGGCCTGCACCTTGGCCGAACTCGACGCCTTGGGCGACAAGCCCCTGGGCCGCACCATTTGCAATCAACAAATGGCCTTCTTTCGCGGCGTGGATGGCAAGTTCGCTGCGGTCGAAGATTTCTGTCCCCACCGCGGCGCACCGCTGTCATTGGGCAAGGTCTGCAAAGGCCATCTGCAATGCGGCTACCACGGGCTCGAGATGGGCACCGATGGCAAAACCGTGCACATGCCCGGGCAACGCGTGCGCGGCTTTCCCGCCATCAAAACCTTTGCCGTGGTCGAGCGCTATGGCTTTGTGTGGGTGTGGCCCGGTGAACAAACACAAGCCGATGAAGCGCAAATGGCCGTGTTCGAATTTTTCGACAACTCTGCATGGGCTTATGGCGGTGGTCTGTACCACGTGAAGGCCGACTACCGCTTGATGATCGACAACCTGATGGACCTGACGCACGAAACCTATGTGCACGCCACCAGCATCGGGCAACCCGAAATCGATGAAGCCCCGTGCGACACCCAAGTGCATGGTGACCAGGTGATCACCCAACGTTTCATGAACGGCATTCAAGCGCCGCCCTTCTGGCAAATGGCCATGCAGGCCAACGGGCTTGACCCCAAAGCCCAAGTCGACCGCTGGCAAATTTGCCGCTTCACGCCACCCAGCCACATCATGATTGACGTGGGTGTGGCTTTGGCAGGCCACGGCGGTTTTGACGCGCCGTCTGACGTCAAGGCCTACAGCGTGGTGGTGGACTTCATCACGCCCGAGACCGAGACCTCGCACTGGTACCACTGGGGCATGGCACGCAACTTCAAACCCGACGATGCCGCGCTGACCGACAGCATCCGCCAAGGCCAAGGCAAAATTTTCAGCGAAGACATGGAGATGCTGCAGCGACAACAAGAAAACCTCTTGCGCTGGCCCGAACGCAAGTTGCTGATGCTCAACATCGACGCCGGTGGCGTGCAATCCCGTCGCATCATCGACCGCCTGTTGACAAAAGAAACTTCTGGAGCAACCGCATGAGCGACACCCCCACCAACGGCACCTTTGAAGTGCACCTGGCCCAACGTAACCTCACCCTCACGGTGCAGCCTGACCAGAGCATTCTGCAAGTGCTGCAAGACGCTGGGGTGGATGTGCCCTACTCGTGTAGCGAAGGCATTTGCGGCACCTGCTTGACCCAGGTGAAAGAAGGCGAGCCCGAGCACTGGGACATGTACCTCACCCCAGAAGAGCAAGCGCAAGGCGACTGCATGATGGTCTGCATCTCGCGCAGCAAGTCACCGCGTTTGGTGTTGGATCTTTGACGACCGCTGACATCCTTGTCGGATTGATTACCTGCGGCGCTGCCGTTGGGATGGGCATTGCATTGGCCAAAAAGCAGGCCCGTGCTTTTGGTAGCCCATCCGAAAACGAAGATCGCCAAAACGCATCCCACAATGGTTTGCCGCACGTCACCAGTGTGGACTACGGCGACATGCGGTTCTTGCATCTGGGCAGCCCCGCGGTACAAGGCTCGATGAAGATCAGCCAGCCCTTTGACATTCACCTCGACTACGTGCAACGCATGATGGGGTGGCTGCTGTTGACGAACCTCGACCAAGTGCACCGCTTGCGCGCCATGCAACTCGGCTTGGGCGCGGCCTCACTGACCAAGTTTTGCCACACCCAACTCGGCATGCACACCACCGCGGTGGAGCTGAACCCACTGGTGATTGCCACATGTCGACAGTCGTTCCATCTGCCAGAGAACTCCGACACTTTGCAGGTGGTGGTGGGCGATGCAGCAAAAGCTGCCCGCGACCCGCAGTTGCACGGAAAAATCGATGTGCTGCAAGTCGACTTGTACGACCAAGATGCAGCAAGGCCCGTGATCGACACCGAAGACTTTTACAACGACTGCTGTCAACTGCTCACGGTCAATGGTTGCATGACGGTGAACTTATTCGGTCGTGCCTCTCGCTATGAAGAGAGCTTGAAAAAAATCAGGGCAGCATTCGGCCCCCAGGCGGTGTGGGCGTTCAAACCCACGGCGGCGGGCAACACCATCGTGATGGCGTTTCGGACCCCGCGTGTGTTCGACAAACAAGCCTTGCAGACGCAAGCACAAGCGATTGAGACGCGCTGGAAATTACCCGCGACCCAATGGCTCAAAGTCTTGGCACCCGTCGAGCCTTAGCCGGAACAGAGCAAGGATTTTTCTGATTGCCCGTTGGCATCCAACGGAAAGAAGCCAGGCATGTTGAGGTCGTTCAAATAGCGGTAGCTGCTGAATGCCATCGCCCATTCTTTGAAACGACGCGCCGTCACCGGCTGACGGCTAATGACTGAAATTGCCTCATGCCTTGGGTCTTTCAGCAGGGACTGCCACAACAACTCAATCGCTTCGGGCGGCCCTTCGATGCATTGCGTGAACAGTCCATCGGCATAGAGCAAGTGGCCGGTGATACCCAGCCTTGCATTCTTGAGTCTCGCGTTGTTGAGCAGATCAAACAATGCCAGCGTACCCAAGGGCTCCGTGGCACGTGAGGTGTACACCAGTCGTTCCAGTGCGGGCGTTGTCTCTTGATTCGAATTCATGTTGCAAGAATGATCGAACTAGCTGACACGAAATTGTCAAAGCCAAGAAATGCGATGCGACAGGACAGTATCATTTGGAAAACCTTGCATCTTTCACACCCGATATGTCCCGACTGGAACTTGGCGCTTCGTTATCCGAACGACTGGCAGAAACGCTGGAAACAGCGATTCGCAAGGGCAAGCTCGCCACGGGTCAAAAGCTGCCCACTGAAAATGCATTGGTCGAAAAATATGGCGTCAGTCGCACAGTGGTTCGTGAGGCGTTTTCTCGCCTCAAGACGCTGGGCCTGATCGAGACGCGTCAAGGTTCTGGCGCGTTCGTCAAAGAGCTGCCCGCCGCTGAAACCGGCAAGCTCAAACTGATCTTGGATGGCTCGGTCGATGCGGTGTTGCAAGTGGTGGAGGTGCGCCGCGCCCTAGAAGCCGAATCGGCCGCACTGGCCGCGGAGCGCAAAACGGCCAAGTCAGTCCAAAAAATCAAGCAAGCCATGCGCGCGCTCGACAAAGCCGTGGCCAGCGGGGGCGACGGGGTAAGTGAGGACGTGGCCTTTCATGCCGCGATTGCGCAAGCTGCTGGCAACCCCTTCCTCATCGACACCTTGGCTTTCTTGAACCAGTTCCTAGAAAACGCCACACGCGTGACACGCGCCAACGAAGCCACCCGAAAAGATTTGGGTGACGACGTGCGCGATGAGCATCTCGCCATCCTCCAAGCCATTGAGGCGGGGGACGCCAAAGCCGCACGCCAAGCGGGCACCAAGCACATGCTGAATGCAGCCAAGCGCATCAGCAAAGCAGACCCCGCCTTTTGGACGTCGCAGGGCCTGGAACTGGCCCACCGCTTGCGCGCCGACTTAGGCGACAAAAAAGCAAAAAGCTAACCTCTTTCTCAAGGGTTAGCCCTAGGTTTTAACGCTCTCCCTACCCTGATAATTTGTCATACAACCAGACAGCATTGAGGCTGAATTGGTTGTCGCTCTAACCTATCAGGAGACATGATGTCAAAGACTTTCCTCAGCAAGACATGGGTTGCCGCCCTCGCCGCATCAGCCGCATTTGTCGCATTCCCCACACAGGCCCAAACCACTTTGAAAATTGGTCACGTGCTGGCCAAGGGCTCGCACTATGACGTGGGCGCCAACGTGTTTTGCGAAAACGTAGAAAAGAACACCCAAGGCCGTTACAAATGCCAGGTGTATCCCGCCAGCGCCTTGGGCGGTGAGCGCGAGCAAATCGAAGCGGTGCAAATCGGCACGCAAGATTTGGTGATCACGTCGACCGGCCCCGTGGGCAACTTTGTGCCTGAAATGAAAGTGGTGGACGTGCCCTTCTTGTTCCGTGACTATGACCACGCGCGCAAAGTATTGGACGGAAAAATCGGTCAAGACATGTTGGCCAAGTTCACCAACCACGGTTTGGTGGCCTTGGCTTGGAGCGAGAACGGCTTCCGTCACATGACCAACAACAAGCGCGCCATCGTGAGCGCAGCTGATGCCAGCGGTTTGAAAATGCGCACCATGGAAAACAAGGTGCACATGGAAGGCTACCGTGCGTTCGGCATTCAGCCCACCCCTATGGCGTTCCCTGAAGTGTTCGGCGCTTTGCAACAAGGCGTGGTGGATGGACAAGAAAACCCGATCCCCGTGATCTTGGCCTCCAAGTTCTCACAAGTTCAAAAGCACTTGTCACTCACCGGCCACGTTTACTCGCCAGCCCTCATCATCACGTCTCCCCGTGTGATGAGCAAGCTCAGCGATGCAGACAAAAAAGCGTTCTATGACGCCGCTGCCAAGAGTGTGGCCGCGACTCGCAAGAAGGTCAATGACGACGAAGCCAACGGCATTGCTCAACTCGAGAAAGAAGGCATGCAAGTGGTGAAGAAGGTCAACAGCGCCAGCTTCAGCGATGCGCTCAAAGGCCCTTACGCGAACTACGCCAAAGAATTTGGCGCAGACAAGATCGCTGCGATTCAAGCAGTGAAGTAATCGGTCTTTATCTCCCCTAGCAGCAAGCCAGTGATCTGGCTTGCTGCGTTTTGAGCGTCGCCATGAAGTTATTCGAAAAATATTTAATGATCGCCAACCGTGGCGTGCTGATTGTCTTGCTCGCAGCAATGGCCATCATCATCTTCGCCAACGTGGTGCTTCGTTACTCCACCAGTCAATCGATTGAATGGGCCGAAGAAGTTGCCCGCTACCTCATGATCTGGCTGACTTTTTTAGGTGCCGGTCCCGTGTTGCGTTACGGTGGCCACATCGCCGTCGATAACTTGCAAGACAGTCTTCCCCTGTCCTGGGCGCGCGCCATTCGCGTGGTGATCGCAGTGTTGCTCACCGGATTTTTTGCTTTCATTATTTGGTATGGCGTGATGTACGTGGAACGGGTCCAGTACCAAATGACACCCACCACTCAAATTTCAATGTCATGGGTGTACGCCGCCATGCCTGTGGGTGGCGCGTTGCTGCTTGCACATTGGTTATTGATAGTTCGCGACTACGTGCTGACACGCACCTTCGCCTCCGATTCCCACTTTGACGCCAACGCCAGCGCATCCCTATGAGCCTCAGCCTAATTCTTCTTCTTAGTTGCTGTTTTTATTTGGCAATTGGCTTGCCCGTCGCGTTCGCGTTGGGCTTCTCCACCCTGACCGCGCTCGTGTTCGGCGCGGACTTTCCTTTGTTTGTGCTGCTCAAGCAAACCTACGAAGGCGTCGACAGTTTCCCCCTGATGGCCGTGCCCTTCTTCATCTTGGCCGCCGAGTTGATGAGCGGTGGCTCGCTGACCGAAGTGCTGTTGAAGTTTGCTGCCCAGTTTGTGGGCCACAAACGCGGCGGCTTGGGCTATACCAACGTGGTGTCGCTGACATTTTTCTCAGGGATCTCTGGCTCTGCACTGGCCGATGCCGCGGGCCCCGGCTCGATGATGATTCGCATGATGGACAAAGCGGGCTACGACCGCTCCTACGCCGCGGCCTTGACGGCTGCGACGGCCATCGTCGGCCCGATCATTCCGCCGTCGATCATCATGATCATTTATGCGCTGCAAGACGACCGGGTGTCGGTGGGTGCACTGTTCATCGCCGGCTTTGTACCCGGCATCTTGATTGCTGCGGGCATGGCGGCCGTGAACTGGTACATCTCCAAACAGCGCAACTACAAAGGTATTCCTGGCAACGAAACCTTTGCCGAAAAAATGCTCGTCAGCTGGAAAGCCATCCCTGCGCTGATGTTGCCCGTGATCATCTTGGGTGGTATGCGCGCGGGCTGGTTCACACCGACCGAAGCGTCGGTGGTGGCGGTGTTTTACGCCTTGGTCTGCGGCAAATGGATTTACCGCACGCTCGAGTGGAAAGCGGTGCCAGACATTCTGTCGCGCTCAGCGTTGATGACCGCCTCGGTGTTGATCATCATCGGCACCTCAAATGCCTTCGCTTGGATTTTGACCATCGATGGCCTGCCAATCAAGTTGGCGGAATGGATGGGCGCCCAAGAAATGTCGGCCTTCACTTTCTTGATTGCCGTCAACATCTTCTTGCTGATCTTTGGCATCTTCATCGAGCCACTGCCCGGCGTGATGGTGCTGGTGCCCATCTTGGCGCCTGTGGCTGCGAAGTTGGGCATTGACCCGATTCACTTCGCCATGATCGTGATCTTCAACTTGACCTTGGGCATGATCACGCCGCCCGTGGGTGGCTTGCTGTTCGTGACCTCCAACGTGGCCAAGGTGCCGCTGGATGCGCTGACCCGCGAGCTCAAGCCCTTCTTGATTGCGCACGGCATTATTTTGATCATGTTGACCTTCATCCCTGCGTTGAGCACCTGGGCACCGCATGCCTTGGGCTTTCAATAAAAACACGACTTCACTATGACCACACACTCCTCCACACCACGCGCCGTGGGCGTGATCGGCTTAGGCGCCATGGGCCTGGGCATGGCCAGCTCGCTGCGACGCGCGGGCCACCACGTCAACGTGTGCGATGTGCGCTACGACGCCGCCGAGAAATTCGCCAAAGAAGGCGGCACCGCTTTCAAGACACCCGCCGAGTTGGCTGCTGCCTCTGACATCATCGTCAGCGTGGTGGTGAATGCCGACCAAACCGAACAGGTGTTGTTTGGGCCTCAAGGCGCTGCAGCGCAGATGAAAAAAGGCGCCCTCTTCATCATGTGCTCCACCGTCGACCCCAATTGGTCGGTGGCGCTAGAGAAACGTTTGAACGACATGGGCTTGTTGTATTTGGACGCTCCCATCTCCGGCGGCGCAGCCAAAGCCGCATCCGGACAAATGACCATGATGACCTCGGGCCAAGCCGAGGCCTATGCCCACGCTGGCAACGTGCTCGAGAGCATGGCGGCCAACGTATACAAACTCGGTGACCGTGCGGGCTATGGCAGCAAGGTCAAAATCATCAACCAACTTTTGGCAGGTGTGCACATCGCGGCCGCGGCCGAAGCCATGGCGCTCGGTTTACGTGAGGGCGTGAATGCCGATGCCTTGTACGAAGTCATCACCAACAGCGCGGGCAATAGCTGGATGTTTGAAAATCGCATGACCCACGTGATCAAAGGCGACTACACGCCTTTGTCGGCAGTGGATATTTTTGTCAAAGACTTGGGCCTCGTGCTCGACACCGCGCGTGCCACCAAGTTCCCACTGCCGCTCTCGGCCACGGCGCATCAAATGTTCATGCAAGCCTCGACAGCTGGCCATGGGCGCGAGGACGACTCTGCCGTGATCAAAATTTTCCCTGGCATTGAACTGCCCCAACCCCGCTGATTTGGAGCCCACAGCATGCGCATACTGATCACGGGTGGTGGTGGTTTCTTAGGTTCCAGCTTGGCACGCGCGCTGCTGAAAAAAACCAGCATCGCACTCGAAGGCCGAACCACAGGCCCCTTGCAAGAACTCATCTTGACCGACTTGGCCCAGCCCCCGGCCGACTTGCTGCAAGACCAGCGTGTCACTGCCGTCACCGGGGATTTGAGTGAGTTACTGAGCACCCAAGGCCTGACGCTCAAGGACATCGATGCCGTGGTGCATTTGGCCGCCGCCGTGAGCGGTGAATGCGAAGCCAATTTAGATTTGGGTTTGCGCAGCAACTTGCAAACCAGCTTGGACTTGTTGCAAGCCGCACGCCACCAAGCACAGCAACCGGTGTTTGTGTTTGCCAGCTCGGTGGCGGTGTTTGGCGCACCGGCCGGACAAACACTGCCCAGCAGCATTTCAGACAGCTTTCAGCCCACACCACAAAGCAGCTACGGCATTCAAAAATTCATGGTCGAGCAGTTGGTCGCCGACTTCTCGCGCAAGGGCTTGGTGCATGGCCGCAACGTGCGGTTGATGACGGTGTCCATCCGTCCTGGCAAACCCAATGGCGCGGCCTCGAGTTTTTTGAGCGGCATGTTCCGCGAACCCTTGGCCGGTCACCCTTGCATTGTGCCGGTGCCGCCCGACACACGTGTGGCCTTGGCCTCGACCGACACCACGGTACAAGGCTTGCTGTGCGCACTCGAAACACCCACGGCCCAATGGGGCGCGCCCACGGCCGTGAACCTGCCCGCACTCACTACCACCGTCGGTGAGATGGCCCAAGCCTTGAAAGAGGTCGCCGGTGCCGAGGTGGCCCAGTTGCTCGAATGGCAGATCGACCCCAAAGTGCAAGCCATCGTCAGCCGCTGGCCCAGCCAGTTTGACAACGTGCGTGCCAAGAGCTTAGGCCTGAGCGCCGACCGCTCGGTGACGCATTTGATTCAGTCGTATGCCACCCATCACCCCCACGCGATCGCGTGTGCGTTGAATTTTTAAAACCGCATGACTTCATCTTTGAACAAGCCCTTGCTCGGCTGCATTGCAGACGACTTCACCGGTGCCACCGATTTGGCCAACAACTTGGTGCGTGCTGGTATGCGCACCGTACAAACCATTGGTGTGCCAACCGATGCCCAGCGAATCGATGCCGACGCGATTGTGGTCGCGCTCAAATCGCGCACCATCCCGGCGGCAGACGCTGTGGCGCAATCGTTGGCGGCGTATGCATGGCTCAAAGCGCAAGGCGTCGAGCAAATCTATTTCAAATACTGTTCCACGTTTGATTCAACGCCCGCCGGCAACATTGGCCCAGTGACCGAAGCCTTGATGGACGCCATTTATGGCAAGGGTCAAGGCTTCACGATTGCGTGCCCCGCCTTCCCCGAGAACAACCGCACCATTTTCAAAGGCCATTTGTTTGTGGGCGACGTGTTGTTGTCTGACAGCGGCATGCGCCACCACCCGCTCACCCCGATGACCGACGCCAACTTGGTCCGCGTGATGCAATCGCAAACCCAGCGCAAAGTGGGCTTGGTCGAACAAGCCACCGTGGCCGCGGGCCCCGAGGCCATTCGTGCGCGCTTCACCGCGTTGCAAGCCGAAGGCGTGGGCGTGGCTGTGGTGGATGCCATCAGCAACCAAGACTTGATGCACATGGGCCAAGCTCTGGCTGACACGCCCCTCGTCACCGCGGGTTCCGGCGTGGCGATTGGCTTGCCACAAAACTGGCAAGCCCGCGGTCGACTCAAAGCCGGCATCCAAGCAGACACCTTGCCTGCGGCCAAGGGCTACCAAGCGGTGGTCTCGGGCAGTTGCTCGGTGGCCACCAACGCCCAGGTGCTGAACTGGCGCCAAAGCGGCAAGCCTGCATTCGCAGTGGACCCATTGGCCGCTGCGTCTGGCACCGACGTGGTGGCCCAAGTGTTGGCATGGGCCACCCCGCTGCTCAGCAGCGGCCCTGTGCTGGTGTACGCCACCGCAGAACCCGATGCCGTGAAAGCCATTCAAAACCAGTTGGGCGTGGCCCAAGCCGGTGAACTGGTGGAACACACCTTGTCACACATCGCCAAAGGCTTGGTGCAAGCCGGCGTGCGCCAACTCGTGGTGGCCGGGGGCGAAACCTCGGGGGCCGTGGTGCAAGCTTTGTCGGTGGAGCGCATGGTGATCGGTCCGCAGATTGATCCGGGCGTGCCTTGGACCTCGGTCGCCTCACCGGTCTGTGACGGCGACACCCTGCACGTCACCTTGAAATCAGGCAACTTTGGTACAAACGATTTCTTTGCCAAATCATTCTCTATGTTGAAAGCTGCTTGACCATGAACGAATCCGAAGCGCGCCAAGAAATTTGTCGTGTCGGTGCGTCGCTATACGACCGTGGCTACGTGCATGCGAGCGCGGGCAACATCAGCGTCAAGTTGGCGGATGGCAGCTTTCTGATCACGCCCACCGATGCGTGTTTGGGCCACTTGGTTGCGGCAGAGCTCGCGCATGTCAGCGCAAATGGCGAGCAACTGAGTGGCGCACGCGCGTCAAAAACACTGGCGCTGCATCGCCACATTTATGCCGCAGCGCCACAGGCGCACTGCGTGATTCACACCCACGCCACGCACTTGGTCAGCCTGACCTTGCAAGGCGTTTGGCAAGACAGCGACATCGTGCCGCCCATCACGCCCTACTACGTCATGAAAGTGGGCCACGTGCCCTTGGTGCCTTACCACCGTCCCGGTGCGCCCGAGGTGGCCACCCGCGTGGCACAACTGATCGCTGACAGCACGCAGATCCACAAGCCCATCCGTGGGGTGATGCTGGAGAGACTCGGCCCCGTGGTCTGGCACCAATCCCCGGCCGAAGCCAGTGCCGTGCTCGAAGAGCTCGAAGAAACCGCCAAGCTCTGGCTCATGTCGAACCGCCAAGTGCCGCCCTTGAGCGAGGCACAGATTGAAGAACTCCGAAGCACGTTTGGCGCGCTTTGGTAATCCACTTTTTATTCCACCACATCCCATGCCACGCTTCGCCGCCAACCTCAGCATGCTCTACAACGAGCACGAGTTTCTAGACCGCTTCGCCGCTGCCGCCCAAGACGGCTTCAAAGCCGTGGAGTACCTGTTCCCCTACGCATTCGACGCCAAAGCATTGCGCCAGCGCCTGGCCGACAACGGCTTGCAACAGGTGCTGTTCAACGCGCCCCCCGGCGATTGGGATGCCAACGAACGCGGCTTGGCCTGCTTGCCCGGACGTGAACACGAATTTCAAGAAGGCTTTCGCAAAGCCCTGGACTACGCGGACATCTTGAACTGCCCCCGCATCCATGTGATGGCGGGCTTGGTGCCGGCACACGCCGACCGTGCGGCGCTGGAGCACACCTATGTCAGCAACATCGCCTGGGCGGCTGAGCAGGCCAAGGCCTCTGGCCGCGATGTGCTGATCGAGCCCATCAACACGCGCGACATTCCGGGTTTCTTTTTGAATTACCAAGACCAAGCGCACCGCATCGTCACCCAGATCGGGGCCAGCAACGTGAAAGTGCAGATGGACCTGTACCACTGCCAAATCATGGAGGGCGACATCGCCAGCAAGATTCGCCAGTACCTGCCCACGGGCCGCGTCGGGCACTTTCAAATAGCGGGCGTGCCCATGCGCCATGAACCCGATTTAGGTGAACTGAACCACCCTTACTTGTTCGAGGTGATCGACGAAGTCTCTGCCGCCTGCGGCTGGGAAGGTTGGATCGGTTGCGAATACCGCCCTGCCCGCGGTGCTGTACCCAACGGCACGCGTGATGGCTTGAGCTGGCTACACCCACAGGCATAAATCATGAGCACCATCGGCTTGATTGGCATTGGAATGATGGGTCATGGCATTGCCAGCAACTTGGTGAAACATGGTCACCCGCTGTGTGTGTTGGACCATGCGGGCAACCAACCCATCGATGACTTAATCCAACAAGGTGTTACCACCTTTGCGACCCCCAAAGAGGTGGCTGCGCATTCGGATGTCCTCATTCTGTGCGTCACCGGTTCGCCACAAGTCGAAGCGGTGCTGATGGGTGACGAAGGCGTGCTGCAAGGTCTGCGTGCCAACAGCATCGTGATTGATTGCTCCACGGCCATGCCCGCTTCGACTGAACACATGGCGCATGCGGTGCTCGCAAAGGGCGGATTTTTTGTAGACGCCCCCATGACACGCACCCCCAAAGAAGCTGCCGAGGGGCGCTTAAATTTATTGGTAGGTGCAGAGGCGTCACTGTTCGAGAGGTGCAAGCCCATCCTGTCGTGCTTTGCCGAAAACATCGTGCACGTGGGGCCTGTGGGCTCGGGGCATCGCATGAAGTTGCTGCACAACTATGTATCGCTCGGGACGGTCACCCTGCTGGCGGAGGCTGCAGCCTGTGCGCAGAGGGGCGGCGTGGATCCCGAAACATTTGTCGACGTACTCGCCATGGGCGGCGGGTGGGGTGCCGCACTGGAGCGCGTCAAACCGTTCCTGCTTCAGCACGATGCCACCGGCTTACGCTTCACCCTATCGAACGCACTCAAAGATTTAACTTATTACACCCAAATGGCCCAGCACACCCATGCTGAACATGGGGTGGCCTCTGCCATACAAGCCAGCCTACAAGCCGCTTGCGACACAGGCAACGGCTCACGCTGGATGCCTGAATTGGTGGACCTCCTCGCGCCACAACAAAACTAACGAACCACTGAGTATTTGACTCCCCCTCCCAAGTGCTCGCTGCGCAATGCAGTACGCTCAGCGGATGCCTCACCTTCCTTTGCGAACACGTCAATTCATCCTCTTTGGGGCCTTGGCAATGGGTAGCGTCATGACCTCAGCTGCCCCTGCAGCCGACACACGCCAACTCGCCTGCGAGGTCACCTATGCAGGCCAAACCCAGCGCATCGCGGTCACGCCCACCGCAGACCCGTACCGCCAAGAAGCGGTGAACATCCGAAACCGGTTTCGTTTCAAAGCCGTGCATGTGCAAGGCGCCGAGGTGACGCCGCGCATTGGCATCTACGTGTACCTCGAAGTCGACCCGCATCCCTTGCTGATTCAACATGTGACGCTTCAACCGCCCTATCCCCAAGCGGCTGCAGGTGCACGTGCAGATTTGGTGGGTGAGCAACGCCTCTACGCCGGTCGGTTGGAGCGAGAGCTGATTTACCGTTGTTTCTTAGAGCCCAAGACGCCATGAAGCTGATTTGCATTTGGATCACACTGGCGTTTCTGGCTGCCACAGCCAAGGCACAAACGTCTCAAGCCACCGCCGCCAACCCACGCAACAGCGTGAGCCTGGTGTTTGCGGGCGACACCACCCTTGACAGCAGCCCAGGCGAATGGATTCAAAAAGGAAACGATCCATTCCACAGCTTTCAGTCGCTGTTTGCACAAGCCGATGTGCGCTTGCTGAACTTGGAGTGCGTGGTGGCCACCACCGGCCAGGCTTTGCCCAAAAACTACACCTTCCGCGCCCACCCGCGGGTGCTGCAGACCATGAAACGGCATGTCGATGGCGTCACGCTGGCCAATAACCATTCGGGCGATTACGGGCGTCAGGCCTTTGCGGAGATGCTGGGGTTATTGTCCCACCACCAACTGGCACAAGCCGGCGGCGGCATGAACCTCAGCGAGGCGCACACGCCGTGGATCTTGACGCGCAACGGCCTGCGCATTGCCATCTTGAGCTACAGCGAGTTCATGCCACGCAGCTACGAAGCCGACAGCGATGCCCCCGGCATTGCTTGGAGCGAAGACGCCCAAGTGGTCGATGACATCCGCCGCGCACGCCGCGTCCACCGTGCCGACATCGTTTTACTCGTGATGCATTGGGGCTGGGAGAACGAACCCACGGCCAACGCTCGACAACGGCAACTCGCCAAGTTGATGATTGATGCAGGCGCAGATGCCGTGCTGGGCGGCCATCCGCATGTGACACAAGACATCGAGATCTACCAAGGCAAGCCCATCGTGTACAGCGTGGGTAACTTCATCATGAAAGAAACCGACAACCCCCAGCAGCGCCAGGGCTGGGTGCTGCGCATGGACATCACCGCCGCCGGGGTGCAAGGGTTTGACACCCATGTGGCCCAGCTCAACAGCCAGGGCATCCCGACCTATGCCCCCCAGTCGCCCAGTCCCTGTTGGCGCCAATCTGAGGCGCATGTTCGCCTGTGCCGGGCCGGCCGAACCCCTTAAACACCTTTTTCAGCGAGGGGCCTCAAGTTTCTAACTGTGAGGCCGATGTACGTATCTCATTAAAAGGAAGAGAACGTCATCCATGTCAGGGGAAATCAACAATCGGCATCGGCTTACCGCCCCTGCAATGGCCTTGCTTGGCTGTTTGGTTTCGTCCGCCTGGGCACAAGTACCCTCCAGCGACATGGACAACTGGGTGCAGTTTCCGCCTCGTCCGCGCCAAGCGCCGGCGCCTGCCGCAGCTGTGGCTCCTGCAACCACGACCGTCAACGCAACGGCTGCGCCTTCGCGCCCAGCGGCGCCCCCCACCGCACCCGTGGTGTCGACCACCAACGAGCGTGACAACTGGATTCGCTTTCCTATTCGCACCGCTGCCCCAGTCGCGGTCGAACCCGCGCTATCCCCAAAGGCGCAAGCCCCCGTTCCCTCTGCATCTCCGTCTACACCTGCACCTTCAACGGCCACCGCGGCTGCCCCCTCCTCCCCCGGGGCATCCACCACCCCCGACGCTGGCCCGGCCACGCCCACACGCCTGTTCGGCTTCAAGGTGCACGGCAACTCGCGCATCAACGACGCCACATTGCAAGCAGAGCTGCGTCCGTTGATTGGCTCCTTGCTGACGCAAGACAACTTGCAGCGCGCGACCGAAAAAATCAGTGCCCTGTATCAAAAGAATGGCTTACTCGCGATTGCCGAGATGCCACCGCAAGATCTGACCGCTGGTTGGGCTGAAATCAAAATCGTTGAAGCCAAATTCGCAGGGGTGGTGATGGAAGACCCACAGGGTCAATTGGCCAACACCACCTTGCCCATCAAGATGGTGGAGCGGGTGCAACCCAAAGGCGACGTGGTGTCATTGCAAGCGCTCGACCAAGCTGCGGCTTTGATGAGCGATATTCCGGGTGTGGATGTGAAGGTCAGCCTACGTCCTGGCGACAAGCCAGGCGAGACCCAAGCCGTCGCCACCGTCCTACCCGGCAAGGCCGTGGAAGGCAGCATGGCCATCGACAACGCGGGCGCGCGCGCCACGGGCGAGACCCGCGAGAGCGCCAAAGTCACCCTCAACAACCCGTTGAAGATGGGCGATGCCGCCAGCGCACAGCTGCTGCACAGCGAAGGTTTGGACTATCAAAAATACAGCTACAGCGTGCCGGTGGGCGATGCAGGTTGGCGCGCCGGCATGAGTGCATCCACCATGCAATACAAGGTGGTGAGCAGTGAGTTTGCCAACCTCGACGCCAAAGGCCCTTCCAGCACACGCGGGGTCGATTTGGTGATCCCCTTGGTCCGTGAGAATTTAAACAACGTGTCACTGCAACTCGCCTACGACGAAAAAAAGTTCAAGAACGAGGCGCTCAACACCGTCCAATCGAACTACAGCGGCAACGCCATGACGGCCTATTTAGAAGCCAACCACAACAACGGCAAGGGTGGCGAAACCTCGGCCTCGGTGCAAATGGTGAAGGGCAAGATTGATTTGTCCAACTCGACGGCAGCACATCAATTCAACGATGCATCGACCACCCAAACCGAAGGCCCCTACAGCAAGGTACGAGTGGCACTCACCCACAAAGAGGACTTGGACACGCGCAACACCGTGGTGATCAGCGGTCAATCGCAATGGGCGAACAAAAACTTAGATGGTTCGGAACGCTTCTATTTGGGTGGCATGCAAGGCGTGCGCGCCTACCCCACCAACGAGGCCGGTGGCAGCCTGGGACAGATGCTCTCGTTCGAATGGCAAAAGCATTTCAACCTCAATCAAAACCGTTGGACTGCGGCAGGTTTCTATGACACGGGCCGTGTGACGGTGAATAAAAACAACGACTTCACAGGGGGCGCAACGCCCAATCAATACAGCCTCAGCGGCGCGGGCGTGTGGCTGGGCACCACGGTCCGACACCGTTACGGCATCTCAACCTTGCGCTTGATTGCTGCACATCGTTTGGGCAACAACCCAGGTGCCTCTGCCAACGGCAATGACCAAGACGGCACGCGGGTGTTGAACCGTTACCGCTTCAGTCTGAACCACGCATTCTGACCATGCGACCGATTGCCCCACTCCTTCTCGTGATGCTCTTGTTGCCAAGCCTGCCGATGCAGGCTTTGGCGCAATCGGGTGCCGCCATTGCTACCACACAGCTGCCCACGGGCGGCAAGGTGGTGGGAGGCCAAGCCACCTTGCAATCGAATGGCAACACCCTCAACGTGAACCAAACCACGTCACGCGGGGTGGTGGAATGGAACAGCTTCAACGTGGGCTCGCAAGCCAATGTGAACTTCAACCAACCTTCGGCCAATGCAGTCACGCTGAGCCGCGTGATGGACATGAACGCCAGCCAAATCTTGGGGCGTATCAGCGCCACTGGCCAGGTGTTCATCAGCAACCCCAATGGGGTGATTTTTGGCTCCACCGCGCAGGTGGATGTGGGCGGCTTGGTGGCCACCACCCAGAACATCAGCAACGCAGACTTCATGAATGGCAAAGCCACCTTCGAGGGCAATGGGCAAGCCGGCAGTGTGATCAACCAAGGCACCTTGCAAGCTGCGCTGGGCGGCTACATCGCCCTGCTCGCACCGCAGGTGCGCAACGAGGGCGTGATCGTGGCGCGCGAAGGCACGGTGGCGCTGAGCGCGGGGGACAAAACCAGCTTGGAATTCAGTGGCGCCAAGTTGGTGTCGGTGATCATCGATCGGCCGGTCATCGATGCCTTGGTCGAGAACAAACAACTCATCCGCGCCGAAGGCGGCTTTGTGGTGATGTCGGCGCGCAGCGCCAACGCGCTGATGAATTCGGTCATCAAGCAAACCGGCACGATCGAGGCACCGAGCTTGGTGCACCGCGGCGGGCGTATCTTGCTCGAAGGCGGAGAGCGAGGCGTGGTCAGTGCCGGTGGCGTGCTCAACGTCAGTGGCACCCAAGCCGGCACCACCGGGGGACGCATCGTGGTCACCGGTGACAAGGTGGCGGTCACCGAGAACGCACTGCTGGATGCCACGGGTCAAACCGGCGGCGGACAAATCAACATCGGCGGCGGTTGGCAAGGTCAAGACCCCACCATTCGACAAGCCAACGCAACACGCGTGGAAGCCGGCGCGCGCTTAGATGCCTCGGCGATTCAAAGCGGCAACGGTGGTGAGGTGGTGGTGTGGTCCGACATCCAAAAAGCTGGCGGGATGACGCATGTCGCAGGTGACCTGAAAGCCCGTGGCGGCGCCACACAAGGCGATGGCGGACGGATTGAAACCTCCGGCCATTGGCTCTCGACACAAGGTGCCACCGGCGATGCCAATGCGCCCAACGGCACTGCGGGACAGTGGTTGTTTGACCCTTACAACGTGACCATCACGAGTACCGCCACACAGAACAACGCGGCGAGTTCGGGCACTTGGACGCCGAGTGGCAGCACCTCTGAAATCAAAAACACGGACATCACAGCGTTGTTGAACGCAGGCACGAGTGTCACCGTGACCACGGGCTCCACAGGCAGCGACGCCGGCAACATCACGGTGGATGCAGCCATCACCCAAAGCGCCACGGCGCCAGCCACACGTTTGACGCTGACGGCCAACCAAGACATTGCCATCAACAGTGCGATCACCATGAGCAAGAGCGGCTCCAAGCTCGAGCTCAACGCGGGCAACGCCACCAGTGGCGGCAATATCGCCCTCACCGGCGCGGTCACCGCAGACACCTTGAACATGAACCTCACCGGTGCAGGCGCCGTCACACAAACTGCAGCGGTCAGCGCCAACAACTTGCGCATCTCGGGCACCAGCACCCAAGTGACGTTGGCCAATGCCAGCAACAACATTGGCGTGGTGGCCGCCAACGTGGCCAGCCTCAACCTGACCACAGAAAACGGCATTGACCTGGGCAGCTCCTACGGCAAGGGCCTGTATGTCGGCACTGTCGAAGGCATGAGCGGGGTCACCGCCACGGGCGACGTGAGCCTGGTCTCACGCAACAGCCACATTGTTGTGGAACAAAACATCAGCTCGGCCAGCACCGCCAACACGGCGGTGCAGCTCAACGCTGGCGAAGCCCTCAGCACCGGGGCATACACCGGCACCGACAGCGCCACGAACCCGCACGGCGCCAACGTGATTCTGAGCACGGGCAAAACCATCACCCCCGGCTCAGGGGGGCGCGCCACGATCTACAGCGGTTCCAGCAGCGGCAGCGGAGCTAACTTGGCCACGTACATTGGCGCTGGCTCAGGACGCTTCCGCTACAACAGCGATGAGTTGGTGACCAACTACACCGCCCCGTTGTCGTCGGGGCTGTATGCCATTTACCGCCACAACCCCACCCTCACCGTGGCGGCCAATAACACCACCATGGAGTACGGTGATGCGCTGAATCCGACCACCTCCACCAGGGTGTCGGGTTACATGAACGGTGATACCTTGGCGCAAGCAGTGTCCACTGGGGCGAGCGTGGCCATTGGTGGCACGCGCTCGGGAGCCAATTACTACATTGCGGGCAGTCATGCACTCACCGCCAGCGGCGCCGCAGGCACCTTGGGCTATGGCTTCAGCTACACGGATGGCACCCTGACCGTGACGCCAAAAGCCTTGACCATCAGTGCCACCGCCAGCAACAAGGTGTATGACGCCAGCGCCGCTGCCACCAGCTCACTCACCAGCAACCAACTGCAAAACGACGTGCTGACCTTGAACAACACGTCCAGCACGTTCAACAACAAAAATGCAGGCAACGGTAAAACCGTCACGGTTTCAGGCTTGTCTGTCACGGGCAACGACGCGGCCAACTACACCTTGGCCAATATCAGTGCCACCACCACCGCCAACGTGACAGCCAAAGCGCTGACAGCCACCTTCACGGCCAGCAACAAGGTCTACGACGGCAGCACCGCCGCCACGGTCGCCGGCACATCCACCGACATCATCGCGGGCGACACCGTGACCTTCACCAAAACATCGTCCACCTTCGCCAACAAAAATGTGGGCACGGGCAAAACGGTGTCCGTGGCAGGGGTTCAGTTGGCAGGCACCGATGCGGGCAACTACGCGCTGGCCAACACCACGGCAACCGCCACGGCGGACATCACGGCCAAATCACTGACCGCCGCGTTCACCGCCAGCAACAAGGAATACGACGGTAACACCACCGCCACGGTGAGCGCCAGCTCCGCACACATCGTGAGTGGCGACACTGTCTCCATCGCCAACACGGGCGCCACCTTCAGCGACAAGAACGCAGGCACGGGCAAAACAGTGTCGGTGGCAGGCATCTCTATTTCCGGTTCGGATGCCGGTAACTACAGCCTGGCCAACGTCACAGCCAGCACCACCGCCAACATCAGCACCAAAGCGCTCACGATCTCTGGCATCACCGCTGCAGACAAAACCTACGACGCCTTGACCACTGCCACCGTCAATGTCGCCGGTGCTGTGAAAACCGGCTTGGTCGCGGGCGACGCCGTGAACGTGGCCGCGACGGGAACGTTCAACAACAAAAACGTGGGCAGCAACAAAGCTGTCGCGTTGACCAGCACCTACAGCGGGGCCGATGCAGGCAACTACAACATCAGTAGCCAAGCGCAAACCACAGCCAGCATCACCCCACGCATCTTGGCTGTCAACGCGACCGCCAACGACAAAACCTACGACACCACACGCACCGCGACCTACACGCTCAACAGCGACAAGGTGGCTGGCGATGCGTTGACCTTGAGCGCCAGCACCGCGCTGTTCGACACCAAAAATGCAGCGGCTGGCAAAACGGTCACGGTGGGGGGCATCACGGTCACAGGCACTGACGCTGGCAACTACACCTTGCAAAACGCGTCTACCACCACCACCGCAGAAATTCGCAAAGCGGACTTGAACATCACTGGCATCACGGCCAACGCCAAAACCTACGACAGCACCGTCGCCGCCTCCTTGTCCGGTACCGCCGCTATTGCCCCTTTGCAAGGCGACACCGTGACACTGGGTGGTGCGGCCAGCAGTACTTTTGCAGACAAAAACGTGGGCAGCGCCAAACCGGTGACCACCACGGGCTACAACATCACGGGCACTGATGCGGGCAACTACAACTTGGTCACCCCCACCCTCAGTGCCGACATCACGCCCAAGGCACTCACCATTTCGGGCATCACGGCCGCCAACAAGGTGTACGACGGCTCAGCCACTGCCACCGTCAGCACGGCAGGCGTGACCAATGCCGTGCTGGTGAGCGGCGGCATGATCGCCGCCGACAACGTCACCGTTGCTGCCACTGGCACTTTCCGAAACGCCGCAAACACAGCCGATGACAAAAATGCCGGCAACGCGAAGATCGTTCAACTGACGTCGACCTATGGCGGCTCGGACGCGACCAACTACACCATCACCGGTCAAGCCACCACCACAGCCAGCATCACCAAGCAAGATGTGACCCTCACGGCGATCACCGCCGACAGCAAAACCTACAACGCCACCACGGCCGCCAATATCTCGGCAGGCACCGTCAACGGAACAGTGGCTTCGGAGGCCTTGCTGATTTCCGGAACGGGCACCTTCGACACCGCCAACGCAGGCACGGGCAAAACCGTCACGGTGGCCGACGTCACGGCACTGACCAAAACCAACAGCACGGGCGACTGGAACAACTACAACCTGACCACAACTGGGCCGATCACCACCACCGCCAACATCGACAAAAAGAATGTGACCCTCACGGCCATCACCGCCGACAGCAAAACCTACAACGCCAGCAATGCCGCCACCATCTCGGCAGGCACCCTCGACGGCACCGTCGCTTCTGAAGCCTTGTTGATTTCTGGCACAGGCACCTTCAGCGACGCCAATGCCGCCACAAGCAAAACCGTCACCGTGGCCGACGTCACGGCATTGACTAAAACCAACAGCACCGGTAACTGGAGCAACTACAACCTCACCACCTCCGGCGCCATGACCACCACGGCCAACATCAACAAAAAAGATGTGGCACTCACCGCCATCACCGCCGACAACAAAACCTACGACGCCACCAACGCCGCCACCGTTTCTGCTGGCACCGTCACCGGCATGGTGGGGGCGGAGACCTTGCTGATCTCCGGTGCAGGTGCCTTCAGCGATGCCAATGCCGCTGCCGGTAAAACCGTCACGGTGGCCAGCACGGCAACGCTGCTCAAAACCAACGGCTCGGGTCTGTGGGACAACTACAACCTGACCACGACTGGGCCGATCACCACCACCGCCAACATCGACAAAAAGAATGTGACCCTCACGGCCATCACCGCCGACAGCAAAACCTACAACGCCAGCAATGCCGCCACCATCTCGGCAGGCACCCTCGCCGGCACCGTCGCGTCTGAGGCGTTGTTGATTTCTGGCACAGGCACCTTCAGCGACGCCAATGCCGCCACAAGTAAAACCATCACCGTGGCCGACGTCACAGCATTGACTAAAACCAACAGCACCGGCAACTGGAGCAACTACAACCTCACCACCTCTGGCGCCATGACCACCACGGCCAACATCAACAAAAAAGATGTGGCACTCACTGCCATCACCGCCGACAACAAAACCTACGACGCCACCAACGCCGCCACCATTTCTGCAGGGGCGCTCACGGGCACCGTCGGCTCAGAGGCCTTGTTCATCTCTGGCACCGGCACCTTCAGCGACGCCAATGCGTCATCTGGAAAAACCGTCACCGTGGCTGACGTGACCGCCCTGACCAAAACCAATGGCTCTGGTTTGTGGAACAACTACCACCTGACCACCACCGGCGCCATGACCACCACAGCGAACATTGACAAAAAAAATGTAACGCTCACCGGCTTGACTGCTGACAACAAGCTGTACAACGCCTCGACAGCGGCCATCATTTCCTCTGGCACCCTCAGCGGCACGGTGGGTTCTGAAACGCTTGCAATTTCTGGGTCGGGTACGTTTGACACCATCAACCCGGGCGTCGCAAAAACCGTGACAACGCCCAACGTTGCCGACCTCACCAAAACCAATGGCACAGGTAACTGGAACAACTACAACTTGACCAACACCGGCGCCATGACCACCACGGCCACCATCGTTCCCGTGGCCAACCCATGCGTGGCGCTCAATGGCTGCATCACCACAGAATCTGCCGTCATTGCCAAACTCAGCAATGAGCCTGTGCCTAGTACTTTGGCTTCAACTGCCACGGTTGCACAAACCGTCAAGCCGACCACAACAGTGGCGCAAGCGACCCCCACGCCAGTGGCTCCCCCGCCGGTTTTGTTGATGCAACCCATTTCATCCGCGAGCATGGTGGCCAAAGGGCTCTCGCCCGCGCAAGTCGCCGAACTGCCTCCTGCGCAGTTGGGCCCACTGATCAAGTCGCTGGACCGAAGCCAGCTGCTGGCGATCACCGAAAAACAAATGAATGGTCTGAATGTCAATCAACTGGATGACTTGATTGGTTTACTCAATCGCGTGGCAAATCCGGCAAAGCCTTGATATTTGTATACACTCCACATTCCCTTCAATTTGACAACAGGACAAATCGTGAACAAAACCGAATTGATCGCACACATTGCGGACCACTCAGACATCTCTAAAGCAGCCGCTGCACGCGCACTCGACTCGATGATCGATGCCGTGAAGAAAACACTCAAAAAAGGCGGCACCGTGACCTTGGTGGGTTTCGGTACTTTTGCTGTTGGCAAGCGTGCTGCGCGCACCGGCCGTAACCCACGGACTGGCGCAGCGATCAAGATCAAAGCCGCCAAGGTGCCAAAGTTCCGTCCAGGCAAGACCCTGAAAGATCACCTCAACTGATCTGATCAGGTGTGAATCTGACAAACACGAAGCCCGCTCAATGCGGGCTTTTTTAATACGAGGCCCGATATGAAAAAACGCTGGTTCACCACCCTGTTGCTCGCGCTGCTTTGTTTCGGCCACGCGTACGCGCAACGCATGTATGACGGCAGCGGTCGGCAAATTGGCCGCGTCGATGGTGAGCGTTATTACGATGGCTCTGGTCACAACATCGGTCGCGTCGATGGCCACACCATCTACGACGGCTCCGGTCGGCAACTCGGCCGCATAGACGGCGACCGCGTCTACAACGCCTCCGGCAGCCAGATTGGGCGTATTGATGGGGACCGGCTCTACAGCGCGTCAGGATCGCAGATGGGGCGACTCGATGGCGAGCGAATGTACGACGGCTCGGGCCGCCAAATTGGACGTGCCGATGGTTTGCGACGCATGCAGATGATCATTTATTTCTATTTCTTCATGTGAGTGAGAGAAGCCGCTCTATCTAGAGAACAGGCTCTAAAGCGAACGTCGCGCGATGATTTGTCACATGGCGTCGATACCATTCCTTCATTGTTTTTTACTTTGAAGGAACCCACCATGCAAGACCAAGTCAAACCCCAAGTTGAAGCCTCTTTGAAAGCTGCTTTCGAATTGGCCAACCTCTCTTTCTCTCAAGTCGAGCGCTTGACAGAACTCAGCCTCGAGCAAGCCAAAGTCAGCGCCGAATTGGCACAAGAGCAATTGGCTTCTGTGATGGACGTCAAGGACCCCGCCGCTGCGTTGGAGTTGTTGAAGTCACAACTCGAAACTTCTGCCAAGAGCTTGGCTGGCTTCGCCGCCACTGCGTACGAGTTGACACAAGAGTTCCAAGCTGAGTCAGCCGCATTCGCAGAAGGCCACTTCGACCAAGCCCACGCCTCGGCCAACAAGGCTTTGAATGAGTCTCTGAAAAAAGCCCCAGAGGGTTCTGAAGCTGCTGTGAGCGCAGTCAAGGCCGCTGTGGATGCTGGTAACAAAGCCTTGGCTGAAGCTCGCAAGAACGCCAAGAAAACAGCGGAGTTGGCCAAAGAAGGTTTGGCTGAGTTGCACAAGCACACCCCCAAAGCAGCTGCCAAGCCAGCAGCGCGCCGCAAAGCACGCGCTTGATCACACGCGCCCACGCGCTGACAGAAAAGCACCTTCGGGTGCTTTTTTTGTGTCCCCAAAAAGTGATTCGCCTCGTCCTCGCTTCAGCACCGCAGAGGCCCACCTAGGCAATCTGATTCATAAGCGTTCTCACTGGCCGAGTGTTTCATTTTGAGAATAAGTGTGGGCGCCAGTGGCGATTCGAGGGTAAACCTGATCCGGGGCAGCCCTAGCTGCCCCGTACCCTCCGCTCATCTTTTGATTCCAACCAACTGGAGACTCCGATGAGCGTTGACTTTTCAATCAATGGCAAAGCCGCCAAGGCAAAGGCCGAAACAGACACACCCTTGCTGTGGGTGATTCGCGATGAACTCGGTTTGACCGGCACCAAATTCGGATGCGGTGCAGCCCTGTGCGGTGCTTGCACGGTGCACGTCGATGGCCAACCCACCCGCTCCTGCCAAACACCTTTGTCCAGCGTCTCGGGCAAAAAAGTGGCCACCGTCGAAAGTCTCTCCAAGGACAACAGCCACCCCCTGCAAGTGGCCTGGATCAAGCACGAAGTGCCCCAATGCGGCTATTGCCAATCGGGCCAGTTGATGAGCGCCGCGGCCTTGTTAGCCAAAAACAAAAACCCCAGTGATGCCGAGATCGACACCGCCATGAGCGGCAACCTCTGCCGCTGCGGCACCTACACCCGTGTCCGCGCCGCCATCAAAGATGCCGCTGCCATGATGCGCAACGCCTAAGGAGAACGAACATGAATCACATCACCACTTCTCGTCGTTCCTTTTTGCAAGGTTCTGCTGCACTGACTGGCGGTTTGGTCCTCGGCTTCACCGTGCCCGGCACACGCGGACAGGCCATGGCTGCAGGCGTCTCCCACGAGGTCAATGCGTGGGTGCACATTGCGCAAGACAACACCATCACCTTGCTGTCGCACTTCTCTGAAATGGGTCAAGGGGTACACACCTCCATGCCTATGTTGATTGCGGAAGAGCTTCATGTGGATTTGAAGCAAATCCAAGTCCGCAACGCGCCCCCCAAAGACGTGTACGTCAACTCCTTGCTCGGTGCACAAATCACCGGTGGCTCTTGCTCTGTGCGTGACGCATGGACCAAGCTGCGCGTGGCAGGTGCTCAGGTGCGTGAAATGCTGATCACCGCTGCCGCGGCGCGCTGGAACGTGGACCGTGATTTGATCAAGGCCGAGAAAGGCATGGTCTATGGCCCCAAAGGCCTCAAGTCAACCTATGGCGATTTGGCCGAATCGGCCGCCCGCATGCCCGTGCCTGAGAAACCACCCCTCAAAGATCCGAAAAATTTCAAGATCGTGGGCACCCGCGCCAAGCGCACCGACACCCCTGCCAAGGTCAATGGCACGGCTCAGTTCGGCATGGACGTCAAGTTGCCCGGCATGGTCTACGCCTCGTTGGCGCAATGCCCCGTGATTGGCGGCAAGGTCAAGAGTTTTGACGGCAGCAAGGCCAAGGCCATGCCCGGCGTGCAAGCTGTGGTGCAAATCAGCGACGGCGTGGCCGTGGTGGCTGACAGCTGGTGGCAAGCCAAAAAAGCCCGCGACGTGCTGAGCATTCAGTGGGACGAAGGTGCCGGTGCCGCCTTGAGCGATGCCAGCGTGTTGGCGGGTACACGCCAAGCCCTGGCGACTGGCAAAGCCATCGAAATTGCAAAGCCATCAGGCGATGTGGCCGGCGCCCTCAAAGGCGCTGCCAAAGTGATCGAGGCGGAGTACATCACGCCTATGCAAGCCCACGCGCCTTTGGAGCCAATGAACTTCACGGCCGATGTCCGCAATGGCAAAGCGCTGGTGATTGGCCCAACCCAATTCCAACAAGGCGCGCATGGTGCCGTCGCTGGGGCTTTGGGATTGAAGCCTGAAGACGTGACCGTGCAAACCACTTTCTTGGGCGGTGGTTTCGGTCGTCGCTTGGAGCTGGACTTCATTGTGCAAGCCGCGGAAATCTCTAAGGCCGTGAACAAGCCCGTCAAGCTGGTCTGGACCCGTGAAGACGACATGACACACGACTTCTATCGTCCTCTGGGTGTCAACCAACTCAAGGCTGGTTTAGACGCCTCTGGCAAACCCGTGGCGGTGCACTTCAAGGTGGCCTCACAGTCGATCACACAACGTGCATTTGGTTTGCCCAAAGACACCTTGGATCCGTTCATGGCAGAGGCCTCTACGCCGGGCTACAACATCGCCAACACCCAACATGACCTGATCATTCACGACGCTGGCGTGCGTGTGGGCTACTGGCGTGCGGTGAGCCACAACATGAACGTGTTCGCCAACGAGAGCTTCATGGACGAGTTGGCCAAGGCCGCAGGCAAAGACCCCTACGCCTACCGCATGAGCCTGCTGGAAGGCAAGCCTCGCTTCGCCAATGTGCTCAAACTGGCTGCGGCCAAAGCCGGCTGGGGCAAGCCCCTGCCCAAGGGCCGCGCTCACGGTATCGCCTTGATGGAAGGCTATGGCACTTACATGGCTCAAGTCGCCGAGGTGAGCTTGGGTGACCAAGGCGAAGTCAAGGTGCACCGCGTGACCGTGGCAGCTGACATGGGCCACATGGTGAACCCCGACACGGTGGAAGCACAGTTGCAGTCGAGCATCATCTTTGGCATGGGCGCGGTGTTGAAGCACCAAATCACCATGACCAATGGCCGCGTGCAACAAGCCAACTACGACTCCTTCGCCCCCGTGCGCTTCTTTGAAGCGCCGAAGATCGACATCGTCTTGGTCAAGAGCTCCGAAGCCCCTGGCGGCATTGGCGAGCCCGCCACCGCGGTGGTGGCACCTGCCATTGCCAACGCGGTGGCCCAGCTGACGGGCAAGCGTGTGCGTCGTCTGCCCATCACGGCAGAAGCGCTCAAGCAAACCGCTGCGGCTTAACCCGCCAGAGTCACGCCATGGAAAGCTTAGACCTGCGTGTATTAGGTGATGTGTTGGCTTGGCGCCAGTTGGGTCGACGCGTCACCTTGGTCACGGTGGTGGAAACGTGGGGCAGCGCCCCGCGTCCTCCCGGCGCCTTGCTTGCCGTGCGTGACGATGGTGTGGTCAGCGGCTCGGTGTCGGGCGGTTGCGTCGAAGACGATTTGATTGCCCGTATCAAAGCCGGCGAATACGATGCATTGGCACACCCCTCCATGGTGGCCTATGGCGTGAGCAAAGAAGAAGCCGCACGTTTTGGTCTGCCCTGCGGCGGTACCTTGCGCTTGGTGCAAGAGCCCGTCACCGACACCCGGTGGATTGAAGACGTGCTGCAACGCACCGCCTCGCACCAGCTGGTCTCGCGCACGCTCAAGCTTTCCAACGGTGAGGTGACCTTGCACAACGCCTCGCGCACAGACGCCTTGCAGTTTGACGGCATCACCCTCACCACCTTATTTGGCCCCCGCTGGCGTTTGTTGCTGGTGGGTGCAGGACAGCTCAGCCAAGCCGTGGCCCACATGGCCCAGCTGTTGGACTTTGAGGTCTTGGTGTGCGACCCGCGTGAAGAATACGCCGCCACCTTGAACATGGACGGTGTCACCCGCGTCATGGGCATGCCCGATGACGTGGTACTGGAACTCAAGCCCGACGCACACACCGCAGTCGTGGCCTTGACCCACGACCCCAAGTTGGATGACATGGCGTTGATGGAAGCGCTGAACTCAGACGCGTTCTATGTGGGCGCTTTGGGATCCAGGCGCAACCAAGCCACGCGCAAGCAACGCTTGATGGAACACTTTGACCTCAGCGCCGAAGCGCTTGAACGCTTGCATGGCCCCGTGGGCATGCGTATTGGCGCCAAGACACCTGCAGAGATTGCGGTGTCCATCGTGGCGCAAATCGTGCAGGTCAAAAACGCAGCGGCTCCTGCGCCAGTAGCCACCGCGTCGTCCTGCGCCACGGCGTGACCCAGTTGCCAACAGTCATCGTTCTGGCGGCTGGCACAGGCGAACGCTTCAGAGCCTCGGGCGGCACACACAACAAACTCGATGCCTTGATCGGTGGCCAACGGGTGCGCGACCACGTGCTAGCGGCTGTGACCGCCAGTGGCCTGCCCTATCACGTGGTGGAACGCACCCACACCGCGCACCTGCCTCACCCCGGCATGGGCGACAGCATTGCCTGCGGCGTGGCGGCCACAGCAGATGCACATGGGTGGCTCATCTTGCCAGCAGACTTGCCGCTGATTCAACCCAGCACCTTGCTGGCTGTGGCAAAGGCCTTGCAAGACCATACCGTGGTCATGCCGTCTTACCGGGGCCAATACGGACACCCCGTCGGTTTTCAAGCCGCGTGCGGCCCAGCCCTGATGCAACTCAGCGGCGACACAGGAGCGCGCGCCGTCGTCGCAGGCCACTCGGCATTCCCACTGGCACTCGACGACGAAGGCATCGTGCTGGACGTCGACACGGTCTCCTTGCTGGCACAGGCAGAAACCCAAATGCTGAAAAGGTAGCAATTTGGGTGATAGCCAAGTGACATCACTCTCGTATATTCTTTGGCTCAGACAAACACTTCAGCCAAGAGAATTGAATGACCACCCCAGCCGATGCGCTGCCCGCCAAGCCTCTGAGTTGTGAGACTTGCTATTACGTGATGCCCTCGTACTCCTCGAGCACGGGCTTGCGCTGTGGTCTGAAGTATTTTCAAAGCACCCCGTTCTTGCGCAAGTTGCAACGCATGGAGCATCATCCCGAGGTGAAGAAGATCAATGCGTGCGAGTCTTGGAAAGACCGCCACGAACCCTGACTCAGCGCTTGCCTGGATTCAGGTTGTTCGCACGCTCTAACTGCGACCTGAATGCTTTGGGCGACACCCCTGCATCTTGTTTGAACACACGCGTGAAGTACGCCGGATCGGCATAGCCCAGGCTGTACGCCACGGTTGAAATGCTGAGGTTGGTGTAGGCCAAATTGCGCCGCGCCTCGCGCATGATGCGCGCTTCAATCATGCGAATGGCAGAACGCCCAGTCGCTGCACGCGCCAAGCGGCTCAGGTGGGTCGGCGATACCGACAAGGCCTTGGCATAGTCACTCACCTGCCAGTGCTCTAGATAGTGCCGATCGATCAAATCGACAAACTTTTGCACCAGGTGCGACTCGGAAGGCGCTTCACGCTCAGATTGAGTCACCGACGCAGCCTCCATCATCTGGCGCGATACCCAACCCAAGAGCACCGCGCTCAAACCACGCAACACCAACGCGCGCGCCTTTGAATGGCCTGAAAACTCTTGCCAAATTTGCGCCACCGCCAGCCCCATCGACTTGTCAGCGGTGAGCACGCAGGCATGTCCCAGATCGCGCCGCACATCGCCAACGCGGTGACACAAGTCAGCGATCAATTCGTCGGCAAAGGTGGTGACCCAACCTTCCGTGCCCGGCTTGAAACGAAACGCATGCACATGACCGGGCGGAATGTTGACCAACGAGCCTGGGCCCAACATGAAGGTGGCGTCATCCAAGCTCACGCGGCCGCCCCCCGCGCGCACCAGCAGCACCTGATGCAGGCGCGCATGACGGTGCGGGGCCAGTTCCCAATCGTGCAAAACCGATCGATCGGCGATGGTTTCACAGTGCAGCACATCGGGCAAATGCTTTGACTCGCCAAACAAGCTGTAAGACTGGATAGCGGAAGCGGTTTTTGACATGTTCGAAATGTACAAGTTTTTACTCGTTTCCGCCATGTATTCAGGTCTGTCAAAGGCGTATCGTTCCTGCCATGCGCGGGCACAGCGCACCCCCTATTTCAACGGAGACAACGATGAAAACTCAAGTTTGCATTATTGGCGGCGGCCCCTCTGGCTTGTTGCTTTCCCAGTTACTTCATCTCAAAGGTATTGAAACCGTGGTGCTGGAGCGGCAGAGCCGCGAGTACGTGCTGAGCCGCATCCGCGCCGGCGTGTTGGAGCATGGCACCGCCGCACTGATGCGCGAAGCCCAATGCGGGGACCGCATGAGCAAAGAGGGCGAGATCCACGACGGCTTTTTCATCGCCCACGACGGCAAGATGGATCGGGTCGATTTGCACAAATACAGCGGCGGCAACTCGGTGATGGTGTACGGCCAAACCGAAATGACACGCGACCTGTACGATGCGCGCGACCGCATGAATGGCATCGTCATTCACAACGCGGAAGACGTGCAACCGCACGACTTGAAGAGCGACACCCCCTACGTCACCTACACCCACAACGGCGAGCACGTGCGCGTCGATTGCGACTTTGTGGTGGGCGCCGATGGTTTCCATGGCGTGAGCCGCAAGTCGATTCCGCCAGACGTGCTAAAAGAATACGAGAAGGTCTATCCCTTCGGTTGGTTGGGCGTGTTGTCGCGCACCAAGCCAGTGTCACCCGAGTTGATTTACGCCAGACACGAGCGCGGCTTTGCGCTGTGCTCGTTGCGTTCCCAGGTGCTGAGCCGTTACTACATTCAAGTGCCGCTGACGGACAAGGTGGAAGACTGGTCCGACGACCAGTTCTGGGAAGAGCTCAAACGCCGCTTGCCCCAAGAAGTGGCTGACAGGCTCATCACAGGGGCATCGATTGAAAAATCCATCGCCCCGCTGCGTTCGTTTGTGGCAGAGCCCATGCGTTACGGCAATTTATTCTTGGCGGGCGACGCCGCACACATCGTGCCGCCCACTGGTGCGCGCGGCCTCAACAGCGCAGCCTCCGATGTGTACTACCTCTACCACGGACTGACCGCGCACTACAAAGACGGCGACAGCACGGGCTTGGACACGTACTCCGAAAAAGCGTTGGCGCGCGTCTGGAAAGCCCAACGTTTCTCATGGTGGTTGACCACAATGCTGCACACGTTTCCGGACTCTTTGGAATACGACCAAAAACTGCAAGAGGTCGACATGGCGTATCTGTTCTCCTCGGAAGCCGCACAACGCTCGCTCGCGGAGAACTACGTCGGCCTGCCACGCTAAGTCCTGACGGGGTCACACGGTGAAGTACCGCCCCCTGCGGTGGTTCACCGCGATGACCATGTTGAGAGCCAACGCACCCAGCATCGACAAGACGACTGGGATCGACTCCAACACCCAAAACCCAATGGCCAAGATGGCGGTGTCAAACCCCATCTGCACCAGGCCTGCGCGCCACTGCCGTGTCTTTTGTAAATAGATGGCCAAGATGCTGACGCCGCCGAGGCTGGCCCCATGGCGAATCAAAATCAAAATGCCGGTACCGGCCAACACGCCGCCTGCCACCGCACCAAAGATTGGTTCGATCTGTGCAATGCTGAACCAACTCGGCACCACCTCCACCCACAGCGAGAGCAGGCCCACGGACACAAACGTTTTCAGCGTGAACCACTTGCCCATGGCCTTGTAGCCAAATACATAAAACGGCAAGTTGATGACAAACATCACCGTGCCATAGCGCCAACCCGTGGGGTAATGGATCAGCAAGGCCAAGCCCGTGGTCCCCCCCGTGATCAAGCCCGATTGGCGAAAAAACAAAATGGCAATCGCCACCAACAAAGTACCCGCCAACACGGCTTGCACATCGTCAAACCAGGAATGCGAGGACTGTGGGGTGAACTGAAGATCTGGAGGGTGTGGATGCATGGCATTCAATTGGCTAAAAGGCCAACTGAAATATAACAAGCATCCGCGATTTATCAGCCGTCAATGCGCTTTGAAAACTTTCTCAGCCCAAGCCTCTACCGGCATGAAGGTGGGGTCGGCCCGCACAATTTTTTCGGTCTCTGCCCAGATTTCGGCATCTGATTTCTCCAGATCTAGCGGATCTCCATGGGGCTGGGCCACATACCAAGGCGTATCGAAATACACCTCGACGGTGTTCTCCTCAGGGTCCATGAAGTAAATCGAGATCGCATTGCCATGATTCAAGCCACGCATTTTGGTGGCGCCTTTGTTTAACGCACGGTCACGCGCTTCACGCAAATCATCCAGCGTATTCACTTTGAACGAAAGCTGCATCACCGTGCTCGGTGCGCCTTCTGGACGGTTTTGAGCCAAGGCCAATTGGTGATGTTGGATGGGATTGGCGCTCAAGAACGCTAACATGAACGGGAATGTCGAACCCGGCCCTTTGTCAGTGAGTTTGAGATCAAAAACGGAGGTATAGAAATCAATCATGAGATCAATGTCAAAGCATGAGACACCGACATGTGACAAGTTGGGAGCGAAGGTTGAGCTCATAGACATCCTCAAGGTTGAATGACAATTTTTCCCATGCTGGCACCCGCGTCTAGCCACTGGTGCGCCAGTTGAATTTCAGACAGCTTCAAAAGCTTGGCCGGCGGTGCTTTGACATGACCCTGCGCCATTTGCGCAATGGCGTCTTCCATCAACTTACGTCGCACCGAGACGTCTTCATCCAAGGTGTGCATCGAGAACGTACGCAAGGCGAGGCTGCGCGTTAGCAACGCACGCATCTCTTTGAAGACATCATCACTCGGCATACCGAGGATCACGTTGATCGAGACCACCATGCCCATCGGCGCCAAGCTGCGCAAGCACGCGATCAAGGAGTCGCCACCGAGTTGATCGATGGCCAAATCAACCCCGCGCCCATGTGTCAACGCCATCACTTGCTCGGGCAAGGTGGTCGCATTCCCGGCGACCACGTGATCAACACCATTTGCCAATGCATAGGCTGCTTTCTCGGGTGTCGACGTAGAACCCAGCACCTGCACACCTTTGAATCGTGCGAACTGCGTGAGCGTGGAACCTACGCCCCCCGCCACTCCTGGGACGTACAACGACTGCACGGGACGACCGCCATTGCACGTCCACAACGCGTTGACAAATTGCAGATTGGGCAAGCTCACAGCATCAACCGGGTTGATGGATTCCGGCAGTACAAACACAGTGTCGGCTGGTACACAGATGTACTCGGCGCAACAGCCACCGCGCACAGGCAACTCACGTGCGCTGACCAGCACCCGTCGCCCTTTTAACGCGGCCGGCGCACCTGCCCCCAACTCGTCCACCACCCCCACCAGCTCGCTCCCCGGGATGGTGGGCAACGGTGGCATCCACTTGTAGATGCCTTTGCGAACCAACACATCCGGACGCCCAATGCCAATGGCTTCTGCCTTAACGCGAATTTCACCCGCGCCAGGGTGCGGCGTGGGCAACTCGACCTCCTGGAGAACCTCAGGTCCACCAGGTTGACTGATTTGAATGGCGCGCATGCTCAGCGTTGGCCGTCGTGCACAGAGACCTTGTCTTTGGTCAAGCCACCCAAGCGGGAATGCACGCGACCGCCGGTCCCCATCAACAAGGCAAACAAAATTTCGTTGGGGCGCGGCGCATCTTGAATGCCAATTTCCATGGTGTTGTAGTGGCTGCGCACGTACGAGGCATGGATGTAGTGCAGTGGCACCATCAAACGAAAGCCCATGGCGCCAATCGCTTTACCCGCAGGCACCATGGCCTTGGGTTCACCCAGCACGGCACGCATGGCCCAGCCACCCGCTTCATGCCAGACGGCACCGTGTTCGAGCTCGCCATTCACGCCAACGATAGCCGCCTTGCTATAAACCTCGACGTTGTCGCGACCCAAGGTGTCGACCAACTCTTGCGACAAGGTGGTGCCCAAGGTGCGCAATTCGGTCATGAACGGAATCAAGTCGGGCTCATAGCGACCTGCATAGGGGTTTTCAATCACCGCACAGGCCGCTGCCAATTTCAATGGCTTGTCGACCACTGGGCCACCCTCGTGGTACGTGGTCTCGATCGTCAGGCTGCGTTTGCGAATTTTGATCAAACTCATGTCAACTTACTTTCATTGTTTGGGAATCTTGGCATCTGCGACCACTTGGGTCCACTTCTGCAATTCAGAGGCCACCATGGCTTTCATTTCCTCGGGGGTACTGCCTTTGGCTTCGCCGCCCATTTCTTCCAAGCGCGTCTTCACCGTGCTCACTTGCAAGGCTTTCAGTACTTCTTGGTTCAGTCGATCGATGATCGGCCGTGGGGTACCGGCAGGCGCCATCAGGCCCGCCCAAGAACGTACGTCATACCCAGAGACGCCCTGCTCCGCCACAGTGGGCAGATCTGGTAAGCCCACCCAACGTTGCATGCCGGTGGTCGCCAACGCACGCAGCTTGCCTGCCTTGATATTGGGCAACACCGCGGTTGGAGGCGCAATGATGAAACTCACATCATTGGCCAGCATGGCCGTGATCGAGGCAGCGTCACCGCGATACGGCACGTGCAACAAATCGACCTTACCCATCTTGGCCAACAATTCGCCCGCTAGGTGATGGGTTGAACCGATACCAGCAGTGCCATAGCTCAGACCTTCAGACGTCTTCTTTGCGGCAGCCAGCAGATCAGCAAAGTTGCGCAGCTTGGAGTCGGCAGATGTCACGATCAAGAACGGGAAGTACGTGATGGTGGAGATCATCTCGAAATCAGCCACCGTCTTGTATGGCAAGCTGTTGTAGAGCGCACCCGCCACAGCATGACCGCCAGTAGCCAGCAGCAAGCTGTAACCATCTGGTTTGGCACGCGCAATACCGGCCGAGGCAATGGTGCCTCCCGCGCCCGTTTGCGCCTCCACCACAAAGGACTGGTTCAGTCCTTTCGCCATCTCACCACTCACAACGCGTGCAATGTTGTCTGCGTTACCGCCAGGGGCAAAGCCTTGCAAAATTTTGATAGAACGATCAGGGTAGGCCTGTCCCCATGTCGTGGCGTGACAACCGGCCAAGGCGACACCCGCTAGCAAGATATTTCTTCTCTTCATGATCTGTCTCCTCAAGCAGTGGTTTAACTCTGATCGATGATGGGGTTGATCAACAGCCCCACGCCTTCAATTTCAACTTCACACACGTCGCCAGCTTTCATGTAACGCGGTGGTTTGCGACTCCACCCCACGCCGGCAGGCGTACCCGTCGCAATCACATCACCGGGCGACAATGTGAAAATCGTGGATGCATAGCGAATGAGCTGCGGAATATTGAAAATCATGTGACCGGTGTGGCTCGACTGCACCACCTCCCCGTTCAAACGCACTTCGAGCTTGAGTTCGCGTTTGGGATCAATCTCATCAGCAGTGACCATCCAGGGCCCAAAGCCGCCAGTGGATTCAAAATTTTTACCGGAAGCAATTTGTTTGGCATGGAACTGCCATTCGCGCACGCTGCCGTCGTTGTAGCAGGCGTAACCTGCCACATGGTCAAACGCGTCCGCCTCAGAAATATCGCGCCCCCCTTTGCCAATGATCACCGCCAACTCGCCTTCCCAATCGAGCGACTCAGACACACGAGGACGCACGATGGGCTGCTTGTGTGCGCACTGAGAACGCCACACCCGCAAGAAGATCGGCGGCTCTTCAGTCAGATCGCGGTGCAAGCCCGCAGCCAACACCTCTTGGTGATGGTCCATGTAGTTGCGCACCGCACAAATAATTTTTTCTGGCCTTGGAATCACCGGCAAATAGGTAATGTCATTGAGCTGACCGACCACCGGTTGACCTGCAGCATCTTTCGCAGCATTCAGGTACGCACCCGAACCGATGTAGTCAGCCAAGGTGGGGTACTGCGGAAACACAGCGCCCAAATCAACCACACCGTCGTCCACAACGGCACCCCACGTTTCTCGACCGTGATTCAAAAATGACAAAAGCTTCATAGGTTCTCCCTCGTAAATGAGATGGTCTTAAAAATCGAGTACTGCCAACACGTTTTTTTGCGTGCTAGCGATGTGATCAGCCAATAAAGCACAGGCAGTGGGGGCGTCACGGCTCAACACTGCATCCACAATTCTTTTATGTTCCACGTGTTTGCGCCGGCTGGTTTTGCGGTGTCTGGCTGAGAACTGGCGATAACGCTCTGCTTGGTCAAACAAACTGGCACACCATGACAACAAACGTTCTGACTGGCAAGCCGCAATCATGGACATGTGAAAGTCTTTGTGGGCGCTTACCCAGGTGTCATCCAAATGGACAGGCCCATCACTCAAGTTTTTCTCTAACTTATCAAGGCGATAGTGGGTCGAGACAATGTGCGCCTCCCACGCGTCATCACCCAATTGAATGGCACGCTCCAGCGCCAGGACATCCAGATGCAAACGCATTTGGGTGATGTCTGACAAGTCTTGTCGGTTGATTTCTGTGACGCGAAAGCCACGACGCTCGTCCGAGCGGATCAAGCCCTCCTGACTCAAACGGCTCATGGCCTCACGCAAGGGGCTGCTCGAGAACCCATAAATGTCTTGAAGCTCTTCGAGCTTGAGTTTCTGTCCGGGTTCAAAGTGCCCCATCATCACATCGCGACGTAATTTCGCAAAGGCTTGCTCAGTCAACGGCTGGTTGAGGTCTGTGGCAGAAGGTTTCTCTATTTGCATGATTTTCATTATTTGCACAAAATTTAATTTATGCATAGGTGTTTTCACCGAGCGCATCACAAGCGAACAGTAAACTCGGCCCTCCATGCAAAAAACCACCACCCCCTCAATCCCCCGCCTCACCAGCCTGTCGCACGGCGGCGGTTGTGGCTGCAAGATCGCCCCGGGCGTCCTGAGCGAGATCCTCAAAAGCACCAGCGCGATGCCGATTCCGCCGCAGCTGCTGGTCGGAATCGAAACCGCGGATGACGCCGCGGTGTACCAGCTCAATGACGAGCAGGCCTTGATCGCCACCACTGATTTCTTCATGCCCATCGTTGACGACCCGTTTGACTTTGGTCGTATCGCCGCCACCAATGCCATCAGCGACGTCTATGCCATGGGCGGCACGCCCATCATGGCGTTGGCTTTGGTGGGCATGCCGGTCAGCGTCTTGCCACCAGAGACGATTGGCAAAATTTTGGACGGTGGTCAAAGCGTCTGCCGGGAGGCAGGCATCCCCATCGCGGGCGGCCACACCATCGATTCGGTCGAGCCGATTTATGGCTTGGTGGTGATGGGCTTGGTGCACCCCAAGCGCATCAAACGCAACGCCGATGCACGCGTGGGCGACCGCTTGGTGCTGGGCAAACCGCTGGGCGTGGGCGTGTTGTCTGCAGCCCTGAAAAAGAACTTGCTCAACGCCGACGGCTATGCCGACATGATTGCCAACACCACCCAACTGAACACACCGGGCGCAGCCCTGTCGGCCTTGGCGGGTGTGCACGCCATGACCGATGTGACGGGTTTTGGTTTGGCCGGCCACGCACTCGAAATGGCGCGCGGCTCACACACCACGGTGCAACTGACAATGGCACAAGTCCCCTTGTTGCAAGGCGTGCGCGAACTGGCGGCACAAGGCTGCTTGACCGGTGCATCCGGCCGCAACTGGGCAGCCTATGGTCATGAAGTACAGATCAGTGATGCCTGTCAAGCCATCGACCAAGCCCTGCTGACCGACCCACAAACCAGCGGGGGCTTGCTGGTGGCGTGCGCCCCCGAGTCCGTCGACGAGGTGTTGGCGGTGTTCCACCAACACGGCTTTGGCGCGGCCTCCGAGGTCGGCGAAATCGTCGCGCCACACGCCAACGGCATCCACCTCCACGTGCGCTGACGCGCATCTTTTTGAAAGACACACACACCATGTCCACGATTCCCGCCTGCCCGCAATGCGCGCAAGAAAACACGTACCAAGACGGCGACAACTACGTCTGCGCCGATTGCGCATTTGAATGGCCCATGGTGGCCGCTGCCCACGCAGACGACGAAGACGACGCCGTAGTCAAAGACGCGAATGGCAATGTGCTGCAAGACGGCGACGCGGTGGTGCTGATCAAAGACCTCAAGGTCAAAGGCTCGTCCACCACCTTGAAGATGGGCACCAAGGTGAAGAGCATTCGCTTGGTCGGTGGCGACCACGAAGTCGATTGCAAGATGGATGCCGGCAACTTCATGCTGAAGGCTTGCTTCTTACGCAAAGCCTAAACGCCTCTCGCGCGAAAAGGAGCGCGTCAGGCGCTACACCACCCGACCTCGGTTTGACTTGATCGCCGAGGTTTTCTTTTTGCTCTCCAGTCGGCGCAATTTCGAGGCGTAGGTCGGGCGTGTGGCTTTGCGCTTTTTGGGGGCTTGGGCCACGCTGTCGACCAGTTCCATCAAGCGCGCGAGGGCATCGAGCCGGTTCATGTCTTGCGTGCGATGGGATTGCGCTTTGATCACCACCACGCCCTCGCGGGTGATGCGTTGGTCTGGCAACGCGAGCAAGCGCGCTTTCACCTCGGCAGGCAAGGAAGACGCCTGCACATCAAACCGCAAATGGATGGCCGTCGAGACCTTGTTGACGTTTTGCCCGCCCGCCCCCTGCGCGCGGATGGCGGTGATGTCCACCTCGGACTCTTGAATCTCCATCAGGCGCTCACACGTGCCAACCAGGCAACTCGCTCATGACCCACAAAATCAAGCTGATGGTGAAGAACGATGCCACGGTGGTGATCAACAACGCGGCCGCACAAAACCCCTCTTGCCCATGTCGCTGAGCCAACAAGGGATAGATGCCCAACATGGGCATGCCGGCCAACAGCACGGCCGAAATTTTCAAACTCGGTTCAATGGGCCCCACCACCATCAACATCAAGCCGACCGCCAAGGGATGCACCACCAACTTACCAACGGCAATCCAACGCACCTCTTGGATCAAGCCCAACACGCGCATACCCACCAAGGAACCGCCATTCACAAACAAGGCGATGGCCGCGGTGGCGGCAGCAAACATGTTGACAGTTTTAGACAACACCTCAGGCAAATGCCAGCCCAACATCGAGAAAACAAAGCCCAACACAATGGCTTGCATCATGGGCAGTTGCGCCATGCGCTTCACGCTCTCCAGCATCATGCGTTGCCAAGAAGCGTGCTCGGACTCACCGCTGTCGGCAATGGCCAAGGCCAAAGGGATGGTGATCAAGTTTTCAATCAACACCGTCAGCGCCAACCCCACACCCGCAGCAGGCCCCAAAAATTGCAACAGGATGGGATAACCGACATAGCCGCTGTTAGAGCAACTCACGCCCATCGCAGCCATACCGGTTTCTGTGAGAGGCTTCCGACGCCACACGCGCCACACGGCAAAACCAAGGCCCAAAGAAATGAGCGAACCCAACCCATAGGCCACCAAGTAATTAGGGTTCAACACCTCTGAGAAGTCGCGCTGCGACAAGGTGTTGAACAGCATGGCAGGCAACGCAAAGTTCAACACAAAGCGCCCCAACACCTGCCCATCCATCTTGCTGAACAGGCCACGGCGTGTCGCCATGAACCCGATACCAATGACCAAATAGATGGGCGTGGTGATGGTGAGGATGTTGATCATCAGAACGCGCGTTTATTGCTTCTGAATGCCGGCACGCTGAATCACATCACCCCAACGTTTGATTTCGGTTTGCAGCCATTCTTGCGCTTGGGCCACGGTTCTGGGATGTGGCTCGACATTCAAGTCCAACAGCTTTTGACGCACCGCGGGGTTTTGCAAGGCCGCATTGACTTCTTTGTTCAAACGATCCACCACGGCTGCCGGTGTTTTGGCGGGCACGCCCAAACCGTTCCAGGAGTTAGACACCAAATTGGGAATCCCCGCCTCTTTGGCAGTAGGCACTTGGGGCAAGGCACTGTTGCGCTTTTGGCCGGTCACAGCCAAGGCCTTCAAAGCACCGCCTTTGATTTGCGGCAGCACAGGGCTCAGCACCTCGAGCGCCACATCGATCTGGCCACCACGCAACGCGGTCATCACAGCAGGCGTGCCGTTGAAGGGCACCACTTGCGCATCCAAGCCTGCGGCGGACTTGAACAACTCGGCCGTCAAATGCTGCGTGCTGCCAATGTTGATGCTGCCAATGTTCAGCTTGCCCGGATTGGCTTTGGCCCAGGCCAACAATTCGGGCAGGGTTTGGAAACGCGACTCGGCGCTGGTGACCACTGCCAAATCAAACGTACCCATCAACGACACAGGGGTGAAATCTTTGACCGGATCAAACGGCAGCGCCTTGAACAAGCCGGCGCTCACCGCGTTCGCGTTGGACATCAACAGCAAGGTGTGGCCATCGGGGTCGGCTTTGGCCACCGTCTCCGCCGCCACGATGCCACCGGCACCGGGACGGTTTTCAATCACCACCGACTGCCCCAAGTTTTCGGACATTTTTTGTGCCACGGTGCGGGCAGTTAAGTCGGCTACGCCGCCGGCACCAAACGGGACCACGATACGCAGAGGTTTGGACGGATAAGTCTGCGCGTGCACCATAGAACTGCTGAGGGCCGAGACACCCAGCGCAAGTGAAACGACCCAACCTGAAACCAACGAACGACGTACCTGCATGACGTATTTCCTTCAAAAAATAGGGTGCAGGGATTATCGTCAACCCAACCCATGGCGGGAGTTCAGTTGCTAAAAGCCGCAATCCCAGTAATGGCACGTCCCAAAATGAGCGCATGCACGTCATGCGTGCCTTCATAGGTGTTGACCACCTCGAGGTTGACCAAGTGGCGTGCCACGCCAAACTCATCGCTGATGCCGTTGCCACCCATCATGTCGCGCGCCAAGCGAGCGATGTCCAGCGATTTGCCGCAGCTGTTGCGCTTGAGGATGGAGGTGATCTCGACCGCTGCAATGCCTTCGTCTTTCATGCGACCCAAGCGCAGGCAACCCTGCAGGCCGAGGCTGATGTCGGTCATCATGTCGGCCAGCTTCTTTTGTATCAGTTGGTTCGCAGCAAGTGGGCGGCCAAACTGCTGGCGGTCCATCACGTATTGGCGCGCGCGGTGAAAGCAGTCTTCCGCCGCACCCAAGGCGCCCCACGCAATGCCGTAGCGCGCGCTGTTTAAGCAGGTGAACGGGCCTTTCAACCCACGCACATCGGGGAAGGCGTTTTCTTCAGGCACAAACACCTCGTCCATCACGATCTCGCCGGTGATGGACGCACGCAAGCCCACTTTGCCATGCACCGCGGGCGCCGTCAGGCCCTTCCAGCCTTTTTCTAAGATGAAGCCACGGATCGCACCGGCATCGTCTTTGGCCCACACCACAAACACATCGGCGATCGGACTGTTGGTGATCCACATCTTGGCACCTGAGAGCGAATAACCGCCCGCCACTTTCTTGGCCCGGGTGATCATGCTGCCGGGGTCTGAGCCGTAATTGGGCTCGGTCAAACCAAAGCAACCAATCCACTCGCCGGTTGCGAGCTTGGGCAAATACTTTTGCTTTTGGGCCTCGCTGCCGAACTCGTTGATGGGCACCATCACCAAAGACGACTGCACGCTCATCATCGAGCGGTAGCCCGAATCCACACGTTCCACCTCACGCGCCACCAACCCGTAGCAAACGTAGTTCAAACCCGCGCCACCATAGGCCTCGGGAATGGTGGGGCCGAGCAAACCCAACTCGCCCATTTCGCGAAAGATGGCGACATCGGTTTTTTCATGGCGGAAAGCCTCCAACACACGGGGTGCCAAACGCTCTTGACAATACGCGGCCGCCGCGTCTTTGACTTGACGCTCTTCGTCGGTCAATTGCAGATCGAGTTGAAAGGGGTCTTCCCAAGAAAAACTGTGATGGCTCATGTGATGGCTTCTTTGTTCGATGATTGAAAAATTGAAAATTTAATCCAGCTTCGCGCCAGACATCTTCACAACGCGTTCCCACACAGGGTATTCGTTTTTGTAAACAACAGAGAACTGCTCTGGCGTGTTCCCCACAGGAAGAAAGCCCATTTTATTGATTCGCTCCTGGGTCTCTGGCAAGGCCACAATCGCGCGCACTTCGGCTGAGACACGTTGCACCACGTCATTGGGCGTCTTGGCCGGTGCAGCCATCGCGATCCAACCGGTGACCCGGAAAATGTCGTCTTTGAAACCCTGCTCATGCATGGTGGGAACAGTGGGCAACACGCTCATGCGCTGCTCACCGGTGACGGCAATCGAGCGCAACTTACCCCCATCAATGTAGGGCTTGGCGGTTTGTGCGCTGGCAAAGGCGAAATCAATTTGTCCACCGACCAAGTCTTGCAACATGGGGGCTTCGCCTTTGTAGGGGGCGTGTGTCATGTCGGCATTGAAGCTTTGACTGAGATACGCACCCGCCAAATGGGCGTACGAGCCCATGCCCCAAGAGCCATAAGACAACTTGCCGGCATTCTTTTGAATGTGAGCCTTCAAGTCAGTCGCGTTTTTGATCGACGAGTTGGGGTTCACCAACAGCGTGACCGGGGCCAACGCCAACTGCGACACGAGTGCGAAATCGCGACTGGGGTTGTAGGGCAACTTTTCGTACAAAAACTGATTGATCAGCACGGTGGTGCCCAAGGTCACCAAGAAGGTGTGGCCGTCAGGAGTTGCCTTGGCCGCGGCGTCGGTCCCGGTGACGCCGCCTGCGCCCGCACGGTTGTCGACCAACACGGGTTGACCCAAACGGTCTGCCAATTTTTCAGCCAAGGTGCGCGCAATGATGTCGGTGGCGCCACCGGGTGCATACGGCACGATCAGTTTGATGGGCTTGGACGGATAAGCCTGCGCCAGCGCATGCGAACCGGCACACAAGCTCATCAGTGCGATGGCTGTGATGGCCAATAGGTGGCGGCGTGAGGTGCTGTTCTTCATGGTTTGTCTCCTGTGGATTGATTGTTTGTTGAAGGGTTGTTTAGCGACTCACTGGTTCGGGCAGTGTCAGCACACCGGCTGCTTGCAAGGCTTCGAGTTGGCTGTCGCTCATCGCTAAGAGTTCTTGCAGCACGGTGCGCGTTCCTTCGCCCAAGGTCGGTGGCGCACGGCGTATCGGCAAACGCTGGCCATCCAAACGATAAGGTGGCGCAAACACCGGCGTGGTGCCCACCACCGGATGGGGCTTGTTTTGCACCATGCGACCGCGGTGGGTTCGCTCGCTGGTCAAGGCCTCGTGCAAACCGGCCACTTTGCCGCACGGGATGCCAGCCTTCGCCAATCGCTCCAAGAGCACCTCGCGTGGAAAGCTGTGAATCAAGGTCTTCAGCATGGGGCCGAGTTCTCGGCGGTTTTTTGCGCGCTCGACATTCGTGGCAAACAAGGGGTTCTCCACAATGTCGGGACGCAAAATGACGTGCCGACAAAACTTATCGAACTGGGCGTTGTTACCCACCGCAATGATCAACGGGCCATCGGCCGCTTCGTACATGCCATAGGGCACGATGGAAGGATGGGCGTTGCCGTAGCGCTCGGGGTCGTGCCCCAACTGCAAGGCATCGAGCCCGTAGTAGCCAGAGACGGTCAAGCCACAGTCGTACAACGCCATCTCGATGAGCTGGCCCACACCGCGGCGCTCACGGCGCAACAGCGCCGCCAGAATGGCTTGTGCGGCATACATGCCCGTCATCAAATCGACCACGGCCACGCCAAATTTCAGAGGGGGCATGTCGGCCGATCCGTTCAAGGCCATCAACCCGGCTTCGGCCTGAATCACCAAGTCGTAGCCGGGGCGGCTCGCTTCGGGTCCGCTGCTGTCGTAGCCTGCCACCGCGCAGTAAATGAGATCGGGCTTGATGGCTTTGAGCTGCGCGTAACCAATGCCTAATTTTTCAGCGCCGCCGGTTTTGAAGTTGTGAATCACCACATCGACCTTCGGCAATAAATCGTGAATGATCTTCACGCCTTCAGGCGATTGCAGGTCAATCGTGATGGACCGCTTGTTGCGGTTCATGCTGTTGTAGTAGGTGGTCTCGGTCTTGCCGATGCGGATGCCCCAATCGCGGGTGTCGTCTCCTCGGCCGGGGTGCTCGACCTTGATCACTTCTGCGCCAAAGTCGCCCAGCACCATGCCGCACATGGGGCCTGCGAACACGCGGGAGAGATCCAAGACGCGAATGCCGTCGAGAGGCAGGTCATTTTCCGGAGGTGTCTGTGGCGTGCTCATGAATGGGCTTTCGCAGGTTGCATGTAATTGGGTGGTCGTTTGTCTAGAAAAGCCTGAATGCCTTCCAACGACTCGGCGCTGGCCATGGCCTCGACCATGTTCTGTGCTTCGAGCTCAAGCTGATCTTCCAAGGTGTTACGTGGGGCCATGCGACACAAATGCTTGATGCGCGCCATGGCTTGCTGCGGCCCTTTGACCAATTCAGCAGCCAGCGCCACCGACGCGTTTAACGCCTGCCCCGACTCGACCAGTCGGTTGACGGCGCCCAAGGCATGCAGGCGCTCACCGCTCAGCGGAGCACCTGTCAAACACAACTCGGTCAACACCTGGCGCGACACAAATTCAGACAGAAAAGCGGTGGCACCACCATCTGGCGTCAGACCCACTTTCACATAGGCCACAGAGAACACGGCATCTTTGGCCGCTACCAAAAGGTCGCACGCCATGGCCAATGACAGGCCGGCACCGGCGGCTGCACCCTCCACCGCGGCAATCACGGGCTTGGGGCAATCGCGCAGGGTGCGAATCAAATCATGCAAAACCTCGAGGCGTTCGCGACGCTCTGAAGGGGACAGCTCGCGCCGTTGGATCAATTGACGCAAGTCACCCCCGGCACAAAAGTGCCCGCCCTCGCCCGTCAACACCACCGCACGCACCGACGGATCAGCAGTGGCCTCACGCAAGGCGATGCTGAGCGCGTCATAGAACGCGATGCTCAAGGCGTTGCGCGCTGCGACGTTGTTGTTGGACAAAACCAAAACAGCGCCTTCGCGACGGGTGACTAAAACAGATGACATGCGCGCTTTCGATTCAGTGTGCGTGGTTCAAGGCGATGAAACGCGCCAAGTGGTGGTCCTCGTCGCCAAACTCATGGTCAATCATCACCAATCGTTTGGCATAGTGTGACAGGGGTAATTCCCAAGTCATGCCAATGCCGCCATGCAACTGAATGCTCTCTTCGGCCACCAGGGTACCGATGCGCCCAATGCTGTACTTGGCCGCAGACAGGGCTTTCTCGCGCACCACGCGGTCCTCCACCTCTATCGCCGCCGCGGCATTGATGACGGCTGAGCGCGCTTGCTCCACCTCGAGCAGCACATCCACCATGCGGTGTTGCAGCGCCTGAAAGCTGCCAATCGGTGCACCAAATTGTTGACGTGTGCGCAGGTACTCCAAGGTGTGGTCTTTCGCCACATCCATCGCGCCCAGGGCCTCGGCACACAACGCCAGCAAGGCGTAGCCTCGAACGCGCTCGAGCACATCATGACCGGCGCCCTCTTGCCCCAGCAAGGCGTCCGCCCCCACATGCACGTGGTCAAACACCAGCTCAGAGGCACGGCCGCCATCGATGCGGTTGAACGAACGACGCGTGATGCCCGCCGTCTGCCCCGGCACCAAGAACAAGCTGATGCCCGACACACTGTCGGTCGTGCCTGAGGTGCGTGCAGAGACCAACAACCAATCGGCTTTCTCGCCAAAACTGACCAAGCCCTTCACGCCGTGAAGCACCCACTGGTCGCCCGCACGGCTGGCGGTGGTGGCCACGTGGTTCAAGGCATAGTGCGCACCGGGTTCGTCATGCGCCAACGCAGCCAGCGCCGAGCCATCCATCAGACTGGCCAAGTGCGCTTGTTGTGCCGCGTTGCCAGCCAGCATCAAGGCACGACCGACCAACAAGGCACCCAGCAAAGGCTCGGGCACGATGCCGCGACCGAGGCATTCAAACACCACGCTGATGTCAAAGCCCTCCCCCGCAAAGCCCCCCACCGCCTCGGGGAACAGCGCGCCAATGGTGCCGAGTTCGGCCAATTGCGCATACAGCGCGGGGCTGTGGCCTTCCGCGCCATAGGCCACCTGGTTGCGCACGTCGGTGCTGTATTGCTCAGAGACAAAGCGGTTCAAGCTGTCCATCAACATGCGGCGATCTTCGGTAGGTTCAAAATTCATGTGTCAGTCCTCGGTTACACGCAGCCCGCAGTCACAGGCCCAAGATCATTTTGGAAATGATGTTCTTTTGAATCTCATTCGAGCCACCAAAAATCGAGAGCTTGCGGTGGTTGAAATAAGACGACGCGGCCTTGGCCGACGCTTCGTCACCCAGCGATGACACGGCGCTCTCGTGGTCATGCGCATCGCCAAAGAAGGGCGCGGCATAAGGCCCCATGGCACGTCGTGTGAGGGCAAACAGCTCTTGGCGAATTTCTGTGCCACGGATCTTCAACATCGAACTCTCGGCACCGGGGGCGCCGCCGCCAGCCACCGCCGCAATCACGCGCAAGTTGGTGGTCTTCATGTTCTCCAAGTCAATCTCGACCTTGGCCATGCGTGCGGCAAACAAAGGGTCGCGCGACAAGGGTTGGCCGTTGCACATCACGCGATCGGCAATGACTTTGAGTTTTTCCAACGCTGCCACCGAGAAGCCCACGCCCGCAATGTTGGTGCGCTCGTACGTCAACAGGTATTTGGCATACGTCCATCCCTTGTTTTCTTCACCCACCAAATTCGCGGCAGGCACTTTGACGTTGGTGAAAAACACCTCGTTCACTTCGTGCGCACCATCCAAGGTGATGATGGGGCGAATCTCCACGCCGGGTGCATGCATGTCGACCAACAAAAAGCTGATGCCCGATTGCGCCTTGGCTTGGCGGTCGGTGCGCACCAAACAAAAAATCATGTTGGCGTGCTGACCCAAGGTGGTCCATGTCTTTTGTCCGTTGACAATGTAGTGGTCGCCGTCACGCACCGCTGTGGTTTTGACCGAGGCCAAGTCTGACCCAGAGCCGGGCTCTGAGTAGCCTTGGCACCACCAGTCCGAGCCATCCAAGATGCGCGGCAACCAATGTTTCTTTTGCGCGTCGCTGCCGTACTTCATCAGCACGGGGCCCAGCATGCTCACGCCAAAGGGCACGACGCGTGGGGCATAAGCCAAGGCACATTCGTTTTCAAAAATGAACTTCTCGACTGCGCTCCAACCCGGGCCGCCCCACTCCTCGGGCCAATGGTTGGCCAGCCAGCCGCGTGCGTGCAACTTGGCATGCCAGCCCTCCATCTCGGCTTTGGTCAGATGCACGCCGGCACGCACTTGGTCAGCCAAATCGGCAGACAAATTCTGCGCAAGAAACGCGCGTACCTCGTCACGAAAGGCTTCTTCTTCAGGCGTAAATTTCAAATCCATGGCGAACCCTTGTCAGAAAATTTCAAATAAACCAGCAGCACCCATGCCGCCTGCAATACACATGGTGACCACGCCCCACTTGGCTTTGCGACGTCGCCCCTCCAGCAAGATGTGTCCCGCCAAACGCGCGCCCGTCATGCCAAACGGATGACCGATCGAGATCGCGCCACCATTCACATTCAAGCGTTCATCAGGAATGCCCAAGGTCTTTTGGCAGTAAATCGACTGCGAGGCAAAGGCTTCGTTGAGCTCCCACAAGTCAATGTCGCCCACCGTCAGGCCGTGACGCGCCAGCAACTTCGGCACCGCATACACCGGGCCGATGCCCATCTCATCGGGCTCACAACCCGCCAGTGCCATGCCGCGGAACGCGCCCAAGGGCTGCAAGCCGAGTTGCGAAGCGAGTTTCCCGTCCATCATCACGCAGGCTGACGCGCCGTCGGACAGCTGCGACGCGTTGCCCGCTGTGATGAATTGCCCCTCGCCGCGCACCGGCTGCAACTTGGCCAGCGATTCATAGCTGGTGCCGGGGCGGTTGCTGGTGTCGTGGTCCACCGTGACTTGTTGGTAGGAAACCTCTTGGGTTTCTTTGTCTGTCACCGCCATCGTGGTGGTGACCGAAATGATTTCGTCTTGGTAGCGCCCTGCGGCTTGTGCCTCTGCGGTTTTGCGTTGGCTCTCGACAGAAAAGCGGTCTTGGTCTTCGCGGCTGATGCCGTAGCGCTGCGCCACGATGTCGGCTGTTTCGATCATGGGCAAATACAAGTCAGGTTTGTGTTCGGCAATCCACGGATCGATGCCGTCATCGACTGTGGTGCCGGGGCCGCGACGCAGACCCGAAATACTCTCGAGGCCACCGGCCACCATCACCGGCGCGCCATCCACCACGATGCGGCCTGCCGCCATCGCAATGGCTTGCAAACCCGATGCACAAAAGCGGCTGACCGTGGCCCCAGCAATGCTCAAGGGCAAGCCTGCGCGCACCACGCTGGCACGCGCCACATTGCGGCCCAGTCGGCCTTCGGGGTAGCCACAACCCAACACCACGTCTTCGATGGTGTGGGCATCGACCCCCGAACGCTCAACGGCGGCCTTGACCGCCAGCGAGGCCAACTCGGCCCCTGAGATGGCGTTGAACTCACCCCGGTGCGACTTGGTCAGCGGGGTTCGGGCGGTGGAAACAATGACAGCGTCACGCATACAGATCCTTGAAATTGAGGGGGCTCATCGGTTCAAACTGTCAAAGTTTTTACCGTCCTTCACCAACTGCACCAGCAGCGGCGAGGGTTGCCAAAACAGCGGGTCTTGCTTGGCAAACGTTTGAATGTCGGCGAGCACCTTGTCCAAGCCATACATGTCGGCGTATTTCATGGGGCCACCGCGGTGGCGGGGAAAGCCGTAGCCATGCACAAAGGTGACGTCCACATCCAAGGGGCGCAGGGCAATGCCTTGATGCACCACGTTGGCCCCTTCGTTGATCATGGCTGCCATGTATTTGCGAACGATCTGCTCGGACGACAAGGCCTGTGGCTGAATGTTGGCGCGTGCGCGCTCCGCATCGATGATGGCCAACACCTCGGGGTCGGGCTCCCCGGTGCGAGCCCCTGCGGGATACAGGTAATACCCGCGCCCGGTTTTTTGGCCGAACCAACCGCGCTCGCAAATGCGGTCGGCAATTTGCACATAGCGCGCCTTGGGGTCACGTGTGGCTGCGCGGCGTTTGCGGGTGGCCCAGCCGATGTCTCCGCCTGCCAAGTCAGACACTTGGAACGGGCCCATGGGATAACCAAACGCACGCATGGCGGCATCTATCTCGTAGGGCGAACAGCCGTCCTCCATCATGTGATCGGCCGCGGCACGGTAGACCGCCAAGATGCGGTTGCCAATGAACCCATCGCAGACGCCGGCGCGCACCGGTACTTTTTTGAGCTGTGTCGCCAAAGCAAACGCGGTGGCCACCACATCGGCACTCACCTGCGTGGGCACCACGATCTCGAGCAACTTCATGATGTTGGCGGGCGAGAAGAAATGCAGGCCAATCACGTCTTGCGGGCGTGACACGCTGGCGGCAATCTCGTTGATGTCGAGGTACGAGGTGTTGGTGGCCAGCACGGCCTGGGGTTTGCACACGCGGTCGAGTTCGGCAAACACGGCTTTCTTGACGGACATCTCTTCGAACACGGCTTCAATCACCAAGTCGGCTTGTGCCAAAGCTTGGTAGTCGGTGCTGGTGTTGAACCGCGCCATGACGTCCGCTTTGGCTGACTCGGTCATGCGACCCTTGGCGATCAAGCCGTTGTAAACCTTCTCGACGTTGGCGCGTCCGCGCGCTACGGCTTCAGCATCGCGTTCAATCATCGTTACCGGCAAACCTGCATCGAGCACGGCGACTGCGATGCCGGCGCCCATGGTGCCGCCACCAATCAACCCCACGCGCGCCACCGTGCGGGGGGCGACGTTTTTCACCTCGGGCACTTTGAGCACTTCGCGCTCGGCAAAAAAGGCATGGATCAAGCCGGCACGTTGCGGGCTGTCGATGCATTGCAAAAACAATTTCCGTTCGTTGTCCAAGGCCTCGTCAAACGGCAGGGACAAGCCGGCTCGGACCGCCTCAATCACCTTGAGGGGTGAGAACAAACCACGCGATTTCTTCTCCACGTCTTTTTGAATCGCGTCCAGCACACCCATCGGATGGTCATCGCCGATCTTGATCGCATCCAAATCACGCGTGCGGCGCACCGGTGCGGCCTCCGCCAACAACTCACGCGCATACGCCAAGCCGGCTTGCAACACGTCGGCGCCTTCGCCCAAGCGGTCAACCAATTTGCCATCGACGGCTTCTTGGGCTTTCATGTGGCGTCCGCTGAGCATCAAGTTGACCGCGGCTTCCACCCCCATCAAACGCGGTGCGCGCTGCGTGCCGCCCGAACCTGGCAACAAGCCCAGCTGCACCTCGGGCAAGCCCAGCTTGGCGTCCGCCATGGCCAAACGGTAGTGCGCGGCCATGGCCACTTCCAAACCACCGCCCAATGCCGCCCCATGAATCGCGGCGACCACCGGCTTGGTGCACGCTTCGATGCGGTTGCACACCTCCGGCAAGATGGGATGCATAGGGGGACGACCAAACTCCCGGATGTCGGCGCCTGCAATGAAGCCGCGCCCGGCGCCCACGATCAACACCCCTTTGACGCTGGCATCCGATTCGGCTTGATCGATGGCAGCCATCAAGCCGCGGCGTACGTCGACGCTGAGGGCATTGACGGGGGGATGGTCAATCGTGACGAACAGCAGGTCACCGTCTTTGGCTGTGTGCACGACATTCGTTTCAGAGGGGGTAGTCAACGCGGGCTCCTTAGGTATGGCGCAGATTGTTTTACAGTTAATTTCTCTTGACAATCTCAAATATTATTGACGCTACGTCAAATAATATTTACCTATGAACATCGACTTCACCTCCCTCACCCTACTGGTCGACATCATTGACGCCGGCAACCTCAGCAAAGCGGCCAGCAAGCTGAAGATGACACGCGCCAATGTGAGTTACCACCTGCGCCAACTGGAAAAAACCTTAGGCGCCGAACTGATCCGACGCACCAGCCGACGCATGGAACCGACCGAGTTGGGCTGGCGCTTGTGCGAACACGGGCGCGCGATTCGCAACGAAATGGCCAGCGCCCACGAGACCGTGACCAACCTCGGCCAAGGCCTGCAAGGGCGTGTCGGCATCAGCGTGCCCAGCGGTTATGGCCACATCGTGATGACGCCTTGGTTGATTGAATTCAAACAGCACTACCCCGGCGTCGTGTTGGATGTGGTGTTTGAAAACCGCATCGACAACTTGCGCGACGACGTCGACATTGCGATTCGCGTCTTGCCGCAGCCGCCTGAAACCATGGTGGCCAAAGACATGGGCACAGTGCGCTACCTGGCCTGCGCCTCTAAGAAATTTGCCAAAGAACACGGCATGCCCACCGAGCTGGCGCAGCTGCGCACCCAACCCATCATCACGGCCAATGTGGTGGGGCGCCAACTGGCGTTGCGGGCCTACCGCGGGGACGATCGTCAAGAGGTGATGTTGACCCCCACCGTGATCTCCGACCACTACCCTTTTTTAAAAGAAGCGATTCTGGGCGGCCTGGGTATCGGCTTGATGCCCGACTACATGGTGGCCGACGTCATCGCCAGCGGCGAAGTGGTCACCGCCTTGGATGACCTCCGGTTAAGCATCTTCGGCACCCAGATGTACCTGCTGTATTTGCCCTCGCGCCACCGTACGCGCGCGATTCAAACTTGCATTGATTTTTTAGTCGACAAAGCCAACGCGCAATCTCAGCCACAGGCGTGATGCCTCAATGCGGTGAGGCAGCGTGACGTCCTTTTTTCAAACGCTCAAAACTAAGGACTTTCCCTAGGATTCAGCCTTTTCATCGATTAAAGCGATACTTTTTTTTTGATTTCAATCAATAATAAGTAACATATTAAGAAGAGACGCAACGAGGAGCAAACTGATGCTGTCACAGTTTCTGCAATTTTTGTTTTCTGGCATCACGGTCGGCGCTACCTATGCCCTCGCGGCTTTGGGTTTCACACTCATTTACAACGCCAGCAACGTGATCAACTTTGCACAGGGTGAATTCATCATGTTGGGCGGCATGCTGGCGGTGTTGTTTGCACAAATGGGTTTGCCTTTGCCTCTGGTCTTAATTTTGGCCATTGCCATTCCGGCGTTGGTGGGCATCTTGATGGAGAAGATCGCCATCGAGCCAGTCAAAGGGGCGGACACGGTATCGCTCATCATCATCACGATCGGTGCATCTCTGATCATCCGTGGACTGATTCAAGTGTGGCTCGGCAAAGGCACTTTCAGCCTGCCCGCGTTTTCGGGCGATGCCCCCATTCATATTTTGGGTGCGACCTTGTTGCCACAAAGCTTGTGGGTTCTGGCAGTGACCGCATTGCTGGTGGCAGCGCTTTGGTATTTCTTCAGCCAAACGCTGACAGGGAAAGCCATGTTGGCCACATCGTTCAACAGAACCGCCGCAGAGTTGGTAGGCATCAACACCAACTGGGTGCTCTTCTTGAGCTTTGCCATGTCTGCCGCACTGGGGGCTGTGGGCGGCATTTTGGTGACCCCCATCACGATGACGTCTTATGACGTGGGCATCATGTTGGGCCTGAAAGGTTTTGTCGCTGCTGTGGTCGGTGGTTTGGGTAACGGTTTGGGGGCTGTCGTGGGTGGCTTGCTGGTCGGCATCTTAGAGGCCATGGGCGCTGGCTACATCTCTTCCGCTTACAAAGACGCGGTGCCATTTGTGCTCATTCTGTTTATTCTTTTCTTCATGCCCCGTGGTCTATTCGGTGGCAAATCGACAGACCGGGTGTAACCATGCACAAGAATGCTTACCTAGGCTTGGGCCTCGTGATTGCCGTTTTGTTGGTGCTGCCCTTCATCTTGCCCAACAGCTATTACATGGACCTCGCGATTCGAATGGCCATCAATGCCATCATCGTGATCGGGCTGAACCTCCTCATTGGATTCGCTGGACAGATCAGTCTCGGTCATGCCGGTTTCTTGGGGATTGGCGCCTATGCCTCGGCAGTGTTGCCCACGCACTTTGGCATCCATCCCTTGCTGGCCATGGCTGCTGGTGCTGCGGCAACGGCGATGGTGGCAAGCTTGGTGGCGCGTCCGATTTTCAAACTCAAGGGCAACTATCTGGCCATGGCCACCTTGGGGCTGGGCATCATCATCAACATTGCACTTCGCAACGAGGCGCAATGGACCGGAGGACCAGACGGCATGTCGGTCCCTGCTCTCGCGTTGCTGGGGTTTGAACTCAACAGCGACAAGCAGTGGTACTGGGTGGTGGCGGCGTTGTTGACCATCAGCGTGTGGGCTTCGCTGAACATCATTGACTCCCCCTTTGGTCGCGCGCTACGCGCACTGCATGGCTCTGAAGTGGCATCTCAAGTGGTGGGCGTGAACATCGTGCGCTACAAGGTTTCAATCTTTGTTTTGTCAGCCGTCTTCGCCAGCATCATGGGCAGCATCACGGCGCACTACATCGGTTTTGTGACACCCAACTTTGCCGATTTTTTCCACTCGATTGAGCTGGTCACGATGGTGGTCGTAGGCGGGATGGCGTCGGTGTTTGGTTCCATCGTCGGCGCTGTCTTGTTGACCGCATTGCCCCAAGCCCTCGCCACCTTTGAAGGTTGGGAGACCGTGGTGTTTGGCGCCGTCTTGATGCTGTGCATGATCTTTCTGCCCAAAGGTTTGGTCCCCACCTTGGCAGCCAAATTGGGCAAGGGAGACTGAACATGTCGCTGCTGGAAGTCAAAGACCTGTCCATCCATTTTGGTGGTGTGAAGGCTGTTCAACAGGTGTCATTCAACATCGATGCAGGCATTGTTTACTCGGTGATTGGACCCAACGGCGCTGGCAAAACCACGCTCTTCAACTTGATCACGGGCGTCTACAAACCGACCTCGGGTGAGATTCGTTTAGACGGGGAAATGATCCAAGGTAAATCACCCAACGAGTTGGCCGAGCGTGGCGTGGCAAGGACCTTTCAAAACTTGCAAATTTGCATGAACATGAGCGCCCTAGAGAACGTCATGGTTGGCGCGCATCTGCGACTGGACCGCAACTTGTTCAAAGCAGCGATCCGCTGGCCGGCACTGCGCCAACGCGACAAAGACCTGCGCGAAGAAGCAGCGGAGTTGATGAAGTTTGTGGGCCTCGACCACTACATCACCGCGCGATCGGATGCCATGTCCTACGGGGTGCTGAAGCGTCTTGAAATCGCCCGGGCCTTGGCCATGAAACCCAGGGTGATCTTCCTGGACGAACCTGCAGCGGGTTTGAACCCCAAAGAAACCATGGAGGTCGATCACCTGGTGCGTAAGTTGGCAGACTCCGGCATCACCGTGGTCTTGGTCGAACACGACATGAAGATGGTGATGAACCTGTCAGACCGAATTTTGGTGCTCGACTATGGCAAAAAACTCACTGAGGGAACCTGTGCAGAGGTTCGCAAAAACCCAGACGTGATTGCAGCTTATTTAGGCGCACACGCCTAAGGACGAAGAGATGGACGCATTACGAATCATTTCCGACGAGCACAAAAATTTTTGGCGCATTGCCGTCACGCTTGAGCATGTCGCCGACGAAATCGATCAAGGCGCCAAGGTTGACCCCGCCTTCTTTGACTCCGTTTTCAACTACATCGAGAACTTTGCAGACCATGCACACCACCTGAAAGAAGACGACCACCTCTTTCGACTGATGCGCCTGCGTTCGGATGCCGCACATCCCATGATCGACGCACTGGAAGACGATCACCGTCTAGCCAAAGTGCATCTGAACGAACTCAAAGATCAGTTTGCTGCGACCCAAAACGGAAACTACGCAGCACTCACCCGTTCGCTGCGAGACTACACGCGTCGGTTAAAAAACCACATCACCCAAGAAGAAACCGTAGCCATGCCGCTGGCGCGTCAGATACTGACGGCGGAAGACTGGCATGAGATCGACACCAAATTTTTGGACAACCAAGACCCGGTATTTGGCGAACAAGCGCGCGCTGATTTCCGCGAGCTCTACCACCGCGTTGTCAGCCTCGCGCCTGATTCGCTTGGCCTGGGGGGACACAGCAGCGGCACCCTGGATCGCCACGCCACCCCTGTCTCTGGCGATGTTCTATTGAAAGTCACGAACCTCGAGAGCAGCTACGGTCGCATCAAAGCCTTGAAAGGTTTGAACCTCGACGTGCGTCGCGGGGAGACTGTGGCACTGGTCGGCGCCAATGGTGCTGGCAAGACGACTTTCTTGCGCGCCCTGTCTGGGGTGCAGCCCATGGGCGCAGGCAACATTTGGTTTGATGGAGAAGACGTTTCACATGTTCGTTCGGACCAACGCATGCGACGTGGCATCTGCCATAGCCCCGAGGGCCGACAAGTCTTTGGCCCCCTCTCGATCGAAGACAACTTGCGTTTGGGGGCTTACACCCAACCCAAAGAATTTTTGTCACAAGACCTTGAACGTGTGTTCACCATGTTCCCGATCTTGAAAGAGAAACGCAAGCTCCCTGCGGGCACCTTGTCTGGCGGTCAACAACAAATGCTCGCCATTGGACGCGCCCTGATGGGGCGCCCCAAACTTTTGCTGCTCGATGAGCCTTCGATGGGGTTAGCGCCCTTGCTGGTGGAAGAAGTGTTCAACGTGGTCAAAGCTCTGAAACGTGAAGGCATGACCATCATCCTGGCTGAACAAAATGCATTTGCGGCCCTGGCACTGGCCGACCGCGGCTATGTCTTGGAGACAGGCGAGATCACCCTCACCGGGAATGGTCAAGACCTCATCAAGAACGAAAAGGTACGCGCCGCATACCTTGGTATGTAATTTCACAACGCGATCAGTGGGAAAACCCTGATCTTTTTTGCAACTCATTACGATACATATTTACCTGTCACAAGTAAAATTTTGTAACGTTTTAAACCATCGCACTCGATCCTTCGGAGCCCCTTCATGTCTCACCCCTTGCTTGCAAAACACCGCACCACTCTGGATGGCGCACTCCACGCCATCGCCACACGCGGCTACTGGTCGCCTTACAGCGAGATGCCAAGCCCCAAGGTGTACGGTGAAACAGCGGCCGCAGATGGAAAAGCTGCTTATGAATCACATTTGGGTAAGAACTTTGAGCTGAACCAACCCGGGCAATCCGGCTGGGTCGGCACAGAAACCTCGCCCTATGGCGTGGCACTGAATGTCAAGTACCCCCTGTGCGATCACGAAGCGCTGCTGCAAGCAGGTCAAGCCGCTATGCCAAGCTGGCAAGCTGCCGGCGCAGAAGGTCGCACTGGCATCTGTCTAGAAATATTGGATCGCTTGAACAAACAAAGTTTCGAGCTGGGCCATGCTGTCATGATGACCACGGGACAAGGCTGGATGATGGCGTTCCAAGCTGGCGCCCCTCATGCGCAAGACCGTGGCCTAGAAGCCGTGGCCTATGCGTGGCGCGAACAAAGTTTTGTGCCCACAGAAAGCACCTGGGAAAAACCACAAGGCAAGAACCCCGCCTTGGTCATGAAGAAACATTTTGAAATTGTGGGCCGTGGCGTAGGCCTTGTGGTCGGCTGTGGCACCTTCCCCACTTGGAACACCTATCCTGGTTTGTTTGCTGCACTCTCCACAGGCAATGCCGTCATCGTCAAACCCCACAGCAATGCGGTGCTGCCAGCGGCAATCACCGTACGGACCATTCGCGCCGTGTTGGCCGAAAACGGCATTGACCCTAACCTGGTCACTTTGTGCGTCACCGACAAACGCAGCACCACCCAAGAGTTGGCCACACACCCCCTGGTGAAATCAGTCGACTTCACGGGCAGCAACGTCTTTGGTCAATGGTTGATCGACCACAGCAAGCAAGCCCAGGTGTATGCCGAATTGGCTGGGGTGAACAACATCGTGATCGACTCCACCAACGCCTACAAAGCGATGCTGGGCAACCTGGCCTTCACCCTGTCGCTTTACTCAGGCCAGATGTGCACCACCTCACAAGCCATCATCGTGCCCGCCCATGGCATTGAAACCGATGAAGGCCACAAGAGCTACGACGAGGTATGCGCCGATTTGGCCAAATCAGTTGAGAAGTTCCTGAGCAAGCCTGAAGTCGCCTGTGCGGTGCTCGGCGCGATTCAATCGAGTGCGACGGCTGACCGCATTGACCTCGCCAACAGCGGCAAGCTGGGCAAGGTGGTGTTGGCATCAACGAGATTGACACATCCTGAATTCGCAGGTGCCGATGTGCGCACCCCTGTGTTGTTGGCCTGTGATGCCGCTGACGAGAGTGCCTACATGGAAGAGCGCTTTGGTCCCATCAGCTTCATCGTCAAGGCGGCTGACACTGCCGCAGCGATTGCCTTGTCAGAGCGCATTGTGAGCACCCACGGTGCATTGACCGTGGGTTTGTATGCCACGCGTCCAGAAGTGATCGATGCCATGACCCACGCCACATGGCGCGGCAAAGTGGCGCTCTCCATCAACTTGACCGGTGGCGTGTTTGTCAACCAATCGTCGGCCTTCTCTGATTACCACGGCACAGGCGGTAACCCATCGGCCAACGCGTCTTATGCGGATTCAGCCTTCGTCGCCAATCGCTTCCGCGTCGTGCAACGTCGCTACCACGTCTAAGTGAGCACAGTCGCCATGAGCTACTCCCTGATTCAGTTTGAGGTGCGCGACGGCATAGCCCGCCTGACGCTCAATCGACCCGACAAGATGAACAGCTTCAATGCCGAGATGCATGCCGAACTGCGCGATGCGTTGGACAGCATCCAAAGCAACCGCGCGGTGCGTGTCTTGGTCATCACAGGTGCCGGTCGTGGATTTTGCGCAGGTCAAGATTTGGTTGACGCAGAAGTGCGTTTCACGCCCGGTGAAACGCCCCCAGATTTGGGCGATGTCGTGGAACGTCACTACAAACCTTTGGTCATGCGCTTGAGCCAATTGCGCGTCCCCACCATCGCGGCTGTAAACGGTATTGCGGCGGGTGCGGGTGCGAGCTTGGCATTGGCTTGTGACTTGGTGATAGCCACGCAATCTGCCGCATTTGTGCTGCCCTTTGCCAACATCGGTTTGATACCCGACACGGGCTGCTCTTGGCATTTGCCGCAACGCTTGGGTCAGGCGCGTGCCATGGGCCTCGCTTTGACAGGCAAAAAACTCCCCGCCCAACAAGCCGCCGACTGGGGAATGATTTGGGAGGCGGTCGAAGACGCCGCCTTTGTCAGCAGCGTTGATTCGCTGGCTGCCAAGCTTGCAGCCATGCCTACACAGGCGTTGGTTCGTACCCGCCAAGCCATGCAATCGGCCCACACGAACAGCCTTGAAGCGCATCTCAGCGTCGAAGGCGCCTTCATGCGTGAACTCGGCAAGAGCGCGGACTATGTCGAAGGTGTCTCAGCGTTTTTAGAAAAGCGCGCACCTCAATTCAAAGGGGAATGAATATGTCTGAAGCCATTACGCCTCAAGAATTAGCCCAAGCCGCAAGTCAAGCGATGTGGACGCGCGACAACGCCACGCATGCACTGGGCATGGAGCTGATCTCTGTCACACCAGGTCGCGCTGTGCTGCACATGAAGGTACGCCCAGACATGGTCAATGGCCATCGCATTTGCCACGGGGGCTTGATCTTCACCTTGGCCGACAGCGCATTTGCCTACGCTTGCAACAGCTACAACCTCAACACCGTGGCCTCGGCCTGCAGCATCGATTTTTTGGCACCTGGACGCGAAGGCGATGTCCTTGAAGCCACCGCCGTCGAGCGTTCAACCTCAGGACGCACGGGCGTTTACGACGTAGAAGTCCAAGTGGTCGGCGGTAACACCGTGGCTCTGTTCCGCGGGAAAAGTTACCGCATCAAAGGTGAAGTCATTGCTGGCCTTGAAGGCCAAAACTAAATTAAAAAAGCAATTGAGTGGAAGAGACACACATGACAGCAAAACAAAGCCCAAACGCTGCGCTGCTAGATCCGATTGAAAAAGCCAGCCGCGATGAAATCACCGCATTGCAACTGGAACGACTGAAATGGTCGGTCCGTCACACCTACGACAACGTCGCGCCTTACCGGAAAAAGTGCGAAGCCAAAGGCGTGCACCCCGATGACTTGAAATCACTGGCCGACTTGGCCAAGTTTCCTTTCATGACCAAGCTGGACTTGCGTGACAACTATCCGTTTGGCTTGTTTGCAGTGCCTAAAGACAAAGTTGCGCGCTTGCATGCCTCGAGCGGCACCACTGGCAAATCAGTGGTGGTTGGCTACACCCGCTCTGACTTGAATCACTGGGCTGACCTGATGGCGCGCTCGCTGCGCGCTGCAGGCGTGCGCCCTGGTGAGATGGTGCACAACGCTTATGGCTACGGTATGTTCACCGGTGGCTTGGGTGCCCATGCGGGCATCGAACGCGCGGGTTGTACCGTGGTGCCCATGTCGGGGGGGCAAACTGAGAAACAAGTTCAACTGATCATGGACTTCAAACCCGACGCCATCATGGTGACGCCCTCTTACTCGTTGGTGATTGCGGAAGAGTTTGAACGCCAAGGCGTGCAACCCCAAGACATCTCTTTGAAAGTCGGTATCTTTGGTGCAGAGCCATGGGGTGAAGGCATGCGCAGCGCGATCGAGGCCAAACTGGGCATTGATGCGATCGACATTTACGGTCTCACCGAGGTGATTGGACCGGGCGTGGCATCTGAATGCATTGAATCCAAGGATGGCCCCGTCATTTGGGAAGACCACTTCTATCCCGAAATCATCGATCCCGACACAGGAGAGGTGTTGCCCGAAGGGTCTTTGGGGGAACTGGTGTTTACTTCTTTAACCAAAGAAGCCTTTCCCGTCATTCGCTACCGCACGCGCGATTTGACGCGCTTGCTCCCCCCCACAGCCCGCTCGTTCCGTCGCATTGGAAAAATCACAGGTCGTTCCGACGACATGTTGATCGTGCGGGGGGTGAATGTGTTCCCCAGTCAAATTGAAGAACAAATCATGCGTGACCCGCGCTTGGCTGCCATCTACCAAATTCACCTGAATCGCGATGGCCATTTGGACAACGTAGAAGTGCATTGCGAGTTGCAACCCACGACCAACCCAGCCGAAACTCAAGCCATTGCCAATGAGCTGCAGCATCACATCAAAACCGTCATCGGCATCTCCACCCATGTCAAGGTCATGCCTGCCAACAGCATGCAACGCACCGAAGTGGGCAAAGCACGCCGCGTGATTGATGCGCGTCCCAAACAACTTTAAATAAACCAATGACTGAAGCTTTTATTTGCGATGCGATTCGTACCCCCATTGGCCGCTATGGCGGCACGCTTGCATCGGTGCGTGCCGATGACTTAGGCGCCATCCCCATCAAAGCCCTGATGACGCGCAACCCTCAGGTCGATTGGGCCGCAGTGGAAGACGTGATTTACGGTTGTGCCAATCAAGCCGGCGAAGACAACCGCAACGTGGCGCGCATGTCGAGTCTCTTAGCGGGCCTGCCTGCCGAGGTGCCGGGCACCACCATCAACCGCTTGTGTGGCTCTGGGATGGACGCAGTGGGGCTGGCCGCTCGTTCGATCAAATCAGGCGACACAGAGCTCATGATCGCGGGTGGCGTCGAAAGCATGAGCCGTGCGCCGTTTGTCATGCCCAAAGCAGACACAGCCTTCAGCCGTAACAACGCAGTGTTTGACACCACGATTGGTTGGCGCTTCGTCAATCCATTGATGAAAAAAATGTACGACACGCACTCGATGCCGCAAACAGCGGACAACGTGGCGGCAGACTTTCACATTGGCCGAGAAGATCAAGATGCATTTGCGGTGCGCTCACAACAGCGCTGGGCCGCTGCACATCAAGCAGGTCGTTTTGACGACGAGATCGTGCCTGTGACGATTCCACAAAAAAAGGGCGACCCTCTTGTTTTCACAACCGATGAACATCCTCGTCCCGAAACCACTCTGGCCATGCTGGCCAAACTCAAAGGCGTGAACGGCCCCGAATTGAGCGTGACTGCAGGCAATGCCTCGGGCGTGAACGACGGCGCATGTGCGTTGTTGCTCGCCTCAGAAGCTGCCGCGGTCAAACACGGACTCACGCCGAAAGCACGCGTCGTGGGCATGGCCACTGCAGGTTTGGCGCCTCGCATCATGGGCTTTGGCCCCGCACCTGCGGTGCGCAAGGTGTTGGCTAAAACAGGTTTGAAGCTCGAGCACATGGATGTCATCGAGCTGAATGAAGCTTTTGCTGCCCAAGGGTTGGCGGTGATGCGTGATTTGGGACTCCCCGATGACGCAGCGCATGTGAACCCCAATGGCGGCGCGATTGCCCTGGGACACCCCTTGGGCATGAGCGGTGCACGACTGATCACCACGGCCAGCTACGAACTGGCACGGCGTGGGGGTCGGTATGCCCTTTGCACGATGTGCATTGGTGTCGGACAAGGTATTGCCTTAATCATTGAACGCGTTTAACTCACAACTCAACCACCACCAGGAGACCACCATGAAATTTTCTTTGAAACAAATCGCCCTCGGTACCGCCCTTGCAGTGAGCGCGCTGTCCGCCTTGGCCGCTGACACCATCAAGATTGGCTCCGTGCTGTCAGTGACCGGTCCAGCTGCTTTTCTGGGGGACCCTGAATTGAAAACACTGCAGCTCTATGTAGAAGAGCTGAACAAAAAAGGCGGCGTGTTGGGCCGTCAACTTGAACTCGTTCACTACGACGACGGCAGTGATGCCAACAAGGCCAACAGCTTCACCAAGCGTCTGATCGAAGACGACAAGATTGATATCTTGATTGGCGGCACCACCACCGGCGCCACCATGTCGATGGTGCCTTTGGTCACCAAAGCTGAAATTCCATTCATCTCCTTGGCAGGCGCCGTGGTGGTGATCGAGCCTGTGAAAAAGTGGGTCTTCAAAACACCGCACACCGACCGCATGGCTGCAGAAAAAGTGTTTGAAGACATGAAGAAACGTGGCATCAGCAAAGTGGCCTTGTTGTCTGAAACCAGCGGCTTTGGTCAGTCGGGTAAGAAAGAAACCGAAGCGGTGGCTGCCAAATACGGCATCTCCTTGGTGGCCAACGAAACCTATGGTCCCAAAGACACCGACACCAGCCCTCAGCTGACCAAGATCAAAAATACCGACGGTGTTCAAGCTGTGTTTGTGTTTGGCTTGGGTCAAGGCCCTGCCATCGTGACCAAGAACTACCGTCAACTCGGCATCACCTTGCCGTTGTACCAATCACACGGGGTGGCCTCTGACGAATTCTTGAAACTCGCTGGCTCTGCTGCGGAGGGCGTGCGTTTGCCCTCACCCGCGCAATTGATTCCAGAGCAACTGCCTGCCAACGACCCACAAAAAGCAATGGTGACGGCTTACGACAACGCCTACAAGATGAAATACAAGAGCGAAGCCTCCACCTTTGGCGGCTATGCCTATGACGCACTCTTGTTGAGCGTCGATGCCTTCAAACGCGCTGGCAGCACAGACAAAGCCAAAGTTCGCGACGCCATTGAATCCACCAAGGGCTTTGTGGCCACCAGCGGTACCTTCAACATGTCGCCCGATGACCACATGGGTCTGAACCTCTCTGCCTTCCGCATGTTGGAAGTCAAGAACGGCAACTGGACCATCGCCAAGTAATCCCACACCGCTAGGAAAGCACATGTACACACAATCATTCAGTGTTCCTGATGACTCTGCACCGAAAGGCAAAGCTGCCGTTGCGGCGATTGAGCCAGCAGACTTGATGGAAAAATTCGACGCACGCATTGATGCGGATGGCCGCATTGAACCGCAAGACTGGATGCCCGAGGCCTACCGTAAAACGTTGGTCCGTCAAATCAGCCAACATGCACACAGTGAAATTGTGGGCATGTTGCCCGAGGGGAACTGGATCAGCCGTGCCCCAAGCTTGAAACGTAAAGCGATTCTGATCGCCAAAGTTCAAGACGAAGGCGGTCACGGTTTGTACCTCTACAGCGCTGCCGAAACCTTGGGCACCAGTCGTGACCAAATGCTGGATGCGCTGCACTCCGGTCGCGCCAAATACAGCTCGATCTTCAACTACCCCACCCTCACCTGGGCGGATGTAGGCGTGATTGGCTGGCTGGTCGATGGCGCCGCCATCATGAACCAAATCCCTTTGTGTCGCTGTTCGTATGGTCCTTATGCGCGCGCCATGATTCGCGTGTGCAAAGAAGAAAGCTTTCACCAGCGCCAAGGTTACGAAGCCCTGCTCGTCATGATGACCGGCACAGCGGAGCAAAAAGCCATGGTTCAAGATGCCGTGAACCGGTGGTGGTGGAAGTGTCTGGCCATGTTTGGCCCTCCAGATGCGGACAGCCCCAACAGCGCGCAAGGCATGCGCTGGGGTATCAAGCGCATCAGCAATGACGACTTGCGTCAAAAGTTTGTGGACGCCACCGTGCCACAAGCGAAGGTGCTGGGCATCACGTTGCCAGATCCCGATTTGAAATGGAACGAAGAACGTCAGCACTACGACTACGGTGCCATTGATTGGGACGAGTTCTGGGCCACCGTCAATGGCAACGGCCCTTGTAACAAAGAACGTCTGAGCACCCGCGTCAAAGCATGGAACGAAGGCCATTGGGTGCGTGATGCTGCATTGGCACACGCGCGCAAACAAAACAAGATGAAGGAAGCAGCATGAGTGCCACACCTAAAACCACCAAAGCCCTGAGCGAATGGCCACTGTGGGAAATCTTCGTGCGAAGCAAACAAGGTTTAGAGCACAAACACTGCGGCAGTCTGCACGCCAGTGATGCACAGCATGCCTTGCAAATGGCACGCGATGTGTACACACGCAGACAAGAAGGCGTGAGCATTTGGGTGGTCGAATCCAACAGCATCACCGCCAGCGCACCCGACGACAAAGGTGAATTTTTTGAGCCCGCCAGCGACAAAATTTATCGTCACCCCACGTTCTACACCATCCCAGATGAAGTGGGGCACATGTAATGGCGAACTTAGATTACGTCCTCCACCTGGCTGACAGCGCCATTGTGCTGGGGCAACGCAATGCCGAATGGTGCGGCCATGGCCCCATCCTTGAAGAAGACATTGCCATGGCCAACAACAGCTTGGACTTGATTGGCCAAGCCCGCATGCTGTACCAATATGCTGCCACGCTGAAGAACGATGGGTCGACCGAGGACTCGTTGGCGTATTTTCGCGACGCACAAGATTTCAAAAATTACACCCTGCTTGAACTCCCCCACCACGGACCCTTGGTCGGTTATGCCGTGGACAACCGCGACTATGCCGTGACGATCGTTCGTAACTTCTTGTACAGCGCATTCATGGCCTTGCTGTGGGAAAAATTGCAAGCCTCACAGGACACGCACATCGCAGCCATTGCAGCCAAGTCGCTCAAAGAGGTGCGTTACCACTTGCGCCATGCGCACGACTGGTTGGTTCGTTTTGGTGATGGCACTGCAGAGTCGCATGGACGCGCCCAAGCGGCCTTGAACCACCTCATGCCCTACACCCAAGAGTTTTGGACTGCCAGCCCGTTTGAGGCTTCGGCATCTCAATCCGGCGTGGGGGTCGACCCCACGCAGCTCAAAGACGACTGGGAAGCCATGGTGCGGCACACGGTTGAAGAAGCCACGCTGACCCTGCCATCGACCGAAGGCTTTATCACCAGCGGCAAGCAAGGGACACATTCCGAACACTTGAGCTACTTGTTAGGCGAAATGCAAAGCCTTGCGCGCGCACATCCTGAAGGTGTTTGGTGACACACCCTCTCACAGCTGAACCCCACACGGTATCCCGTGATGTCTGGCAGGCGCTGGACGGATTAACCGATCCGGAAATTCCAGTGGTCACCTTGCGTGAGATGGGGATCATTCGCGATGTTGAACCTGTCAACGACCGTTCAGTGGTGGTGGTGATCACGCCCACCTACAGCGGCTGTCCAGCCATGGAACAAATTCATGACGACATTTGCACCGCCGTCAAAGCACTGGGCTTGGACGTGACCGTGCGCACACAACTCGCCCCCGCATGGACCACCGATTGGATGAGTGATGCGGCCAAAGACAAACTCAAGGCGTACGGCATTGCGCCACCCAATCGCCAGTGCGGCGCTCCAGCGCAGCAGCAAAGCGTTGTTCATTTCATGCGCAAGCCCTTGATTCCAGAACAAGCCGTTGAATGCCCACGTTGCGGTTCACACCAAACATTGGAGTCCTCACACTTTGGCTCCACGGCATGCAAAGCCCTCTACAAATGCATGGACTGTCAAGAGCCTTTTGACTACTTCAAACCTTATTAAGCTTTTCCGGAGAAATTCAAATGTCTTCCCCTACGTTCCATGAGCTCTCCATCAAAAAAATCAGCCCAGAGGCTGCTGGCTCTGTGGCCATCACGTTTGATATTCCATCGCAGTCGCGCGACAAATTTCATTTTGAGCCCGGTCAATTTTTAACCTTGCGCGCCCAAGTGAACGGCCAAGATGTTCGCCGCAACTACTCCATCAGCAGCCCACGCAGCCAGTTCCTGCGCCACGGGGAACTTGAAATTGGCATTCGCCCTGTCGAAGGCGGTCTATTTTCAAATTGGGCTGCGACCGAATTGAAAGCGGGTGACACGCTGAATGTGATGCCGCCCGAAGGCCGCTTCACCATTAAAAAACCACGCGCTATTCACCGCGTTGGATTTGCTGCTGGCTCTGGCATCACACCCATCTTGTCGATTGCCGCAACCACGCTCGAAGAACAAACCGAGTCTAAATTCACCTTGATCTACGGCAATCGCCGCATGTCCAGCGTCATGTTCAACGAAGCATTGCAGGACTTGAAAGACCGCTTTCCAGGTCGCTTCACCATGATCCACATCTTGTCGCAGCAAGCACAAGAAGTAGATTTGCTGCAAGGTCGTATCGACGACAACAAAATTAAAGCCATCATCAACGCCTTGTTGCCCGCCAAGAGCATGGATGAGGTCTTCATCTGCGGGCCTGAGGCCATGATTGAAGTCACAGAAAAAGCATTGATTGATTCTGGCGTGCCTGCCAACCGCGTGCACAGCGAACGTTTCACCACCTCCGCCTCACAAGCGCATAAAGTTCAAGCAGATACGGATGCATCAAAAGAGAAATCTTCATCCACCAAAAATATCCACATGACCGTGGTGCTGGACGGCAAAGAACACGAAGTTGCCCTGAGCCAAGATGAACACATTTTGGATGCCGCGCTCAATGCTGGACTCGATTTGCCCTTCTCATGCAAAGCCGGCGTGTGCAGCACGTGTCGCTGTAAAGTCACGCAAGGCGAAGTCACCATGGACAAAAACTTCACCCTCGAGTCGGCGGAAGTGGCACAAGGTTTTGCACTCAGTTGCCAAGCGCGCGCAGCCACCCAAAAGCTGGTGATCAGTTTCGATCATCGATGAAACGCCAAGTGCCAGGGCGCTTGGAACCCCTCACTTTTTGATGGACTGTCCATGAACAATGCACCTGCTGCCGAAAGCCTGATTGACTCGCCACAAGCGGCACTTCGTTTGCTGGTGACGCTGGGCCTTGTCATCCTCGGCAACAGCAGCATGTATGTTGTTTCCGTGGTCCTACCGGCCGTCCAAAACGAGTTTGGGACGGGCAGAGCGGACGCCTCTCTGCCCTACACCCTCATGATGGTCTGCTTGGGACTGGGTGGAATTTGGACAGGACGATTGGCAGACCGCCATGGGCTACCTCCGATTCTTTGGGTTGGCGCGCTGGCGGTGTTTGGCGGCTTTGCCATCGCAGCCAACGCTGAAAACATTTGGGTGTTTGGGCTTGCGCATGGGCTGCTGGGGCTGTTGGGAAGCTCTGCGACCTTTGCCCCGTTGATGGCAGACACTGCACTTTGGTGGCAAAAGCGACGCGGCATTGCGGTGGCCATCTGTGCTTGCGGCAATTACATCGCTGGCGCCATTTGGCCGCCCTTGGTTCAACAAGGCATTGAGACCATCGGCTGGCGACACACCTACCTGTTGCTCGGTCTGGTGTGTGGGTCGGGTATGTTTTTGCTGTCCCTCAAAATGCGGGCAAAACCGCCTATTCCTAAAGTCTCTGTAGCCGGAACCACCCCAACCAGCAATGACCACATGCGCCCGTTTGGACTCCAACCTGCGCTGGCTCAGTTTTTGTTGTGCGTCGCAGGTGTGGCTTGTTGTGTCGCCATGGCGATGCCACAAGTACATATCGTGGCGTATTGCACCGACCTTGGGTTTGGCCCTGCACGCGGTGCAGAAATGTTGTCCTTGATGCTGACCTGCGGCGTTGTGAGCCGTTTGGTTTCGGGTCTGATTTGCGACCGCATTGGCGGGATCAAAACACTGCTGCTTGGATCTGTTCTGCAAGGCATCTCGCTGTTGGCTTTCTTGCCCTTCGATGAACTGGTTCCCCTCTACGTCATTTCCGCGATTTTTGGCCTATTTCAAGGGGGCATCGTGCCCTCTTACGCCATCATCGTGCGTGAACACTTCTCGCCCCAAGAAGTGGGCGCACGTGTCGGCAGCGTCATCATGGCCACCTTGCTCGGCATGGCACTTGGGGGCTGGCTCTCCGGCTGGATTTTTGACATCACGGGAAGCTATAAGGCTGCCTTCGTCAACGGCATCGCCTGGAATCTGTTGAACTTGTCGATCACGGGGTGGTTGTATTGGCGTTTGAAAAATAACATCCGTTGAACCGATGCCGATTCGATTCTTTGTTCTCACGTCGCTCTGTAAAATAAAATGAGATGAAACCGTGTGCAATCAAACCCGTCCAAGACCTCATAGACAGCTTTCGTGAACGAAATCGAGTCAAAGCAGGCTCCTTGATCATCTCAGTGTTTGGTGACGCCATCCTGCCAAGAGGCGGAGAAATTTGGCTCGGTGGTTTGATCAATTTACTCGCCCCGCTGGACCTCAATGAACGCCTTATCCGAACCACGGTGTTCCGCTTGGTCAAAGACGAATGGTTGACCACACAAACCCATGGCCGCCGCACAGACTACAAACTTTCTAAAAGCGGATGGCGGCGCTTTGAAGAAGCATCCAAACAAATTTATGCATCGAACGCACCCGCTTGGGACAACCGATGGCGCCTCGTCACTTTGGTATCCGACCTAGCGCCTCGCGATCGCGAACGCTTGCGCCGCGCGTTTTATTGGCAAGGTTTTGGCGAAATTCATTCCAACTGTTTCATTCATCCCAGTGCTGACTTGACTGCCGCCTTCGATGCCCTGCGTGTGGATGGCATGGCGGATGTCTTGCCCAAACTGATGCCCTTGGTGGCCGTGAACCCACGCTTGAGCCAATCCGCTAACGACGCCGACATTGTTCGCTCCGCCTGGAACTTGGAGCAGCTCAACACTGACTACATCGCCTTCGTAAACAAATACAAAAAAATATTGGATGCTTTACGAAAAGAAAAGAAATCGCGCATGGATGAAGAGAGTGCCTTCCTCACGCGCACTTTGCTAATTCATGATTTCCGTCGCCTCCTTTTGCGCGATCCAGAACTGCCTGAAGTTCTGCTACCCGCCAAATGGCCGGGTCAGACGGCTCGGATGCTGACCAAAGAGCTCTACCGTCACCTGCTCGCAGCATCTGAGAACCATCTCAATCAACATCTCTTGCTGGCCAATGGCGATGCGCCGCCCGCGTCTGATGTGGTGCGCAATCGCTTTCAGCCGCCACTCTGACGGCCTCGTTACACTCTAGGGTTTTGCTATTTACCCCTCAAGGATTTGCCATGAACACGACCCCTTCCGGCCTGCAATACATCGACCACGTGGTGGGCGACGGCGCTGAAGCCGCCGCTGGCCAACACGTCACCGTGCACTACACCGGTTGGCTCTACCAAGATGGCGAGCAAGGCGCCAAGTTTGATTCCAGCCGCGACCGCAACGACCCGTTCGACTTCCCTCTGGGCGCCGGCATGGTCATCAAGGGCTGGGACGAAGGCGTGCAAGGCATGAAGATCGGCGGCCAACGCACCCTGATCATTCCGCCCGAATTGGGCTACGGCGCACGTGGCGCGGGCGGTGTGATTCCCCCCAATGCCACGCTCAAGTTTGACGTCGAGTTGCTCGGACTCGAATAAATAGGCGACACGGCGGCTTTTTGTCTGCCGAGCTCAAGCGGGGCCCTGCCCCGCTTTGTTTTGCCTCCTCCATTTTTTTACAAAACCCCTCTTGAAATAGGGTTGGTCGCCCTCAGCTTTGCTGAATCTATCGCCAACAAGCCCCA